>MDSW01173841.1_pt1 | contig 25068 bp, 24 predicted proteins | sample 811171 | NCBI WGS metagenome assembly MDSW01 (sample SAMN05326641, study PRJNA326480) | marine metagenome | isolation source: seawater | place: Atlantic Ocean: North West | collected 2012 | reverse complement strand
TTTTTGAAGTTTCAATAAATTTCATTACTCCCCATGGAGTTTCATTGGATAAGCCTACGTATCTTATTTTTCCCTCTTTAACAAAAAAATTCAAGTTTTCTAATACTTCCTCGATCTCGGTCCATTGATCATCTGACGGATCATATTCAAAATCAAGTTTTCCAAAGAGAGGAACATTTCTTTCTGGCCAATGAAGTTGATAAAGATCAATATAATCCGTTTTTAATCTTTTTAAACTAGCATTTACGGCTTCATTCATATTTTTTTTATCAAAACCCAAATTTTTAGTGCCACCCCTAATCCATTCTAATCCTGTTGATTTTGAAGCAATTTTAGAAGCTATTATAATTTTTTCTCTATTTTTTTTTTCAGTAATCCAGTTGCCAATTATTTCCTCTGTTCTTCCATAAGTCTCTTTTTTGGGCATTACAGAATATAGTTCCGCTGTATCAAAAAAATTAATTCCTTTTTCATGGGCATAATCCATTTGTTCAAAACCTTCTGATTGGGTATTTTGTTCTCCAAAAGTCATGGTTCCCAAACAAATAACACTAACTTTGATATCAGTGGTTCCTAATTGTCTATATTTCATATATTATTCATATTAAAAATTTAAAATAGCTTGAAATTTATGAATTTATAGCGATATAATTCAATATTAAAAGGAGAATTTATGGCATTAGACTTTAATCAAAGATCTTTTACTAAAGCTGCCGAAAAAGGAGTGATTGATGAGGGCCTTAGAGCTTATATGCTTAAAGTCTACAATTACATGACTACAGGCTTGGTTTTAACCGGCTTTATTTCATATTTTTTTGGCAAAGCTTCAATTGTTACTGATGAATTTGGACAAATTATTGGATACACCCAGTTAGGTGGAATTTTATTTAATTCGCCTCTAATGTGGATCATAATGCTTGCTCCTCTAGGATTTGTTTTTTATTTGAGTGCAAGAATTAATAAAATGTCTGTATCTTCTGCGCAAATTACTTTTTGGCTGTTTGCTTCAATTATGGGCCTTTCTTTAGCATCTGTTTTTATCCAATTTACAGGAGCATCAATTGCTAGAGTTTTTTTTATTACAGCAGGAACATTCGCTGCAATGAGTTTATACGGCTACACTACAAAAAGAGATTTGACTAGACTTGGTGGATTTTTATTCATGGGTTTAATTGGAATAATTATAGCAAGCATTGTAAATATATTTGTTGGTAGCACTGCTCTTCAATTTGCAATATCTGTAATTGGAGTTTTGGTTTTTGTAGGCCTTACTGCTTATGATACACAAAGTATAAAGAATATGTACTATGCAGGAGACTCTGAGGCTATTGGCTCAAAAAAAGCACTTTTAGGAGCTCTTAGGCTTTATTTAGACTTCATAAATCTTTTTATTTTATTGCTGCAATTGTTTGGTCAAAGAAGATAAATTTCTTTAATAAAATATATAATAATTATAAAATAACCCGATTTTAAAGTCGGGTTATTTTATGTCAGCTTCTTATGAATCTATACTTGTTAACAAAATCGTTTCTGATTTTCAAAATGGCAAAAAAGAAGGTGCTATTAAAGAATTAAATAATTTTTTAGAAAAAAATCCAGAAGATAATATAGCGCGATATAATTTAGCATTAATGTATGAGAATATTGAAAATAATACTTTAGCTATTAAAAATTATGATATTGTTATTTCAAAAGATAAAAAAAATTGGAAAGCAAGATTTAATCTGTATCTGATTAGAATCCGTGAAAAAAAATTTACTGATGCTTTAAAATTAATAAACGAAGTTTTAATCATAAAAAAAGATTATCAACCAGCCTTAAGAGATAAGGCTCTTTCACTTTTAAACTTAAAAAAACCAGAAGACGCAATGCGATTTATTCTCCAATCTATTAAAATATTTCCTAAAGATTATATTGCCTTAAATACTCTTGGATTAATATACTTACAATTAAATAGGATAGAAGAAGCTGAGAAGCTTTTTTTAGAAATTATAAAAGATTTTCCAAGCTATATATCAACATATAATAATTTAGGTAGATGTTATTCCCTTCAGTTTAAACATGAGGAAGCCCTAAAATACTTTAAGATAACATTGAATAAAGATCCGAATTATTTAGATGCATTAAATAATATTGCTAATTATTATAATGAAGTAGGAAGTTATAAAAAAGCGCTGGAATATTATTATAAGGCATTAAATATTGATAAAGACAATAATGAATTATTATTTAATATTGGTTGTTCTTATGCATATTTAAAAGAAAATAAAAAAGCTGAAAAATATTATAAAAAATCATTTAAGCTTGATCCATCAAATAATAAATTGAATAAAAATTATGCAATACTTTTATTATCCCTACAAAGATACCAAGAAGCTTGGGCAATTTATGATGGAAGACTGGATCTTGATGAGTTTCATAGCAAAAATGATACAATTAATAATTTAAAAGATAAGCTTTGGAAAGGAAAGACAATTAATGAAAAAGAACAAGTTCTAGTTGTAAAAGAACAAGGCATTGGAGATGAAATATTGCATGCTTCTATGTATTCTGATCTTTTTAAAAAATTTCCTAATATAAAAATTGAAAGTGATAAAAGATTAATATCAATTTTTGAAAGATCATTTAATAAAACAAATATTTTTGTTCCCTATAACACTTATTCATTAAAAAAAGAAAGCTTAAAAAAATTTAATACTATTATGTATGCTGGAAGTTTGGGCAGGTTATTTAGAAATTCTATAAAAGATTTTCCTCAAACAAAATATTTAGAAAGCGATAAAAAAATAGATCTTGTTATTAAAAACAAATTAAAAGATTTAAAAAATTTTAAAATTGGAATTTCTTGGATTAGTAAACGTGAAAGATATGGCAAAGATAAATCTATAAATCTTAATTTATTAAAACCTATCCTTAAGCTTCAAAAATATTCTTTTATAAATTTGCAATATGGAGACACTAAGGATGAATTACAAGATTTTGAAAAAAATGAAAGAATTAAAATACATGCTATCCAAGATATAGATTTATTTAATGATTTTGAATCTATAGCATCACTATTAAAAAATTTAGATTTGCTTATATCAGTAAGTAATTCTACTGCTCATGTAGCTGCTGCTTTGGGAGTTCCAACTTGGATAATAAAGCCTAAAAATCATGCAACCTTTCATTATTGGAATCAGCCTAAAAATACTACTCCTTGGTACCCTTCAGTAAAATTATATTCCTATTTTGATGGTTGGAAAAAAACTATAGAAATGGTAAAAAACGACTTGGAAAAAAAATTTATTTAAATTTCTTTTCCAAGTATAAATCTCTTTCATTAAGCCATTCTTTTGCAAATTCAACATCTTGCCATTCTTCAAACCAGGGGCCGCCTCTTGTAAAATGCACAGCAAAGGGTTTATTAAAATTGTGATTTGAGGTCCAGCCTTCAAGCCAATTCCATCTTTCATCAAGAGCGCCTATTTCGTCATCTTTTAACCATTTAAACTGATGAAGAAATGATCCTGTTTCACTATTAACAATATCTAAATCCAGTTTTTTATTGCTTGGATGGGCACAGTTATAAACTATAAAACTTGACCAATTTTTTCTTGGATAAATAGTTTGTTGCTGCCCATCCATCTTGTGTTTTTCCTTAGGAGCATAATCATGCTGAACACAATAGACTGCCTTGCTTTCAGACAAGCCATCAAATAATTTTGCAACATCTTGAAAAAACAAGAAATCACAATCACAAAAAACAGCCCAACCTTGATATTTCATCAGATTAGGAACAAGAAAACGTGAATATGTAAATTCCGTTGATGCCAGAGGATCTATTAACCTTTTGTAGTAACCTTTAGAAATTAATTCATAAAGTTTTAAAGATCTAACATCTATGTCTATAGAAGATCTTTTTAATAACGATTGTTTGCAAACTCTGTAAGCAATATCTTCTTTAGAATCATAACCAATAAAAAAAGTAGGTGAAATATTGTTCATTTATTATTTGTTTATATATTCAATTAATTCTGATTCAAACTCAGAAGATAAATTTTTTATATTATTTGATGGATATTTCCAATCTAAAGAATTGAAATGACCTCCGTTTGAGAGAGATGACCATTCTAATTGTGATTGATGAGTAATACGACAAATCCAAACTTTATTAAGTTTCCCAAAATTTGATCTTGATATCCAAGAATTTACTTTTTGAGGGTCATTTGAGTCCCCTTCTTCTATTTTTGCCATCAATAAACACACCAACTTAAATGGCTTATGCTCCAATAATGGCTTCAAATAATTTTTTGCATTTTCCCATTTTTCTTCCTCAATAGATGATTCTGATAAAAGTATTCTAGATTCAAATTGATCATTAATGCCCTTGGTTATCAATAAACTAAGTTCATAAAAAGAAATTTTAAGTGAGTCTGCTAAATGCTTAATTTCTTCTTTAAGAATTAAGTTAGGTGAGTTTTGCCAAATTTTTTTTAAATATTTTTTTGCAATGTTTAGTTGGTTGTTTTCTATTAACAATTGAAGGTATAGCTTAGAATATGGAATGAAGTTTTTTCTCAGTTTCAGTGCCTTTGAGATCAAATCAATCGCTTCATTGATTTCACTGTATCTTTTTATTTTTGCAATTTCATAATATGCAATTGATTTATTTTCTGAATATTGTTCTTTGTTAATTATCTTATATTTTAAAGCATCTTCATTTATTTGTATTAATTTTGGCCAATTATTAGTTTTACCAATAACACCTAAAAGTGTTTCGTAGAGTTTGTCAATTTTGGGATTTAATCCAAATAATTGTTCTCCATAAACTAATGTATGGTGGAAATCCTGAGCACGCAGATTTTGCTCCATTAAGCCCCTTAATCCTAATAAATTCATATTTTTTGTTTTTAACATTTCTTCATATACATCTTTTAATTCATCATACTTTTTTTCAATCTTTAATACTTCTGAAGTTAGCAGAAGACTTAATGATCTATCTTTTAAATAACTTTGCATTTTTTTCGACTCTTTTATTGCCTTATTGAAATCTTTATTTGCCAGCGCTATCATGCCCTCAGTAAAGGAATTGTATCCTCTAATATTTTTTAAATTATCTCTTTTATTTTTGTAATTAATTCTAATTTGTTTCATTGAAAATAATATTTTCTGAAGAATTAAAAAGAGTATTACGATTGAAATTATTAATATTAAAACTACCGAACTTGAGGTAGTAATTATTATATCATTAAGAGTAAAGGATACGGGTTTTGAATTTTGTATTATCCATGCAGATATAATTATTAATAAAATAAATTGAACAATTAAAAAAAAGTATCTAAGCATATTATCCTATTAAATAATTTATTGTATTTTCAAATTCAATGTAATGCTTTGCTTCTTTAATTAAATATTTAAAATATATATCGCCTTTTTCTATTTTATTTAAAATTTCCACAGTTGTTTTTAAATCTTGATTTTCTAATTTTCTTTTAGCGTCTGCAAGAAGTCTAATAGTTTCATTTTTAATATCACCTTCAAAATTTGGTTTTACAGAAACAATATATGAGAAATATCTAATAAATAGATTTTTATTATCTTTAAAATAATATTCATCTAAGTATTCTGATGTATTTTGATCAAATACTATATTTAATTTATTAAATCCTATAAATTTTCTATTTGATAAAATATTTATTTTTTCTAGATAAGGTTTTTTAATATTGGCAAAACTATAATTATTTAATATATTTAGTTCATTACTAATTTCCTCACCACTTTTTAGCTTTATTTTTATCAAACTAATTAAATCATTTATCTTACCCATGTTATCATTTTTGATATTATTTTTATCATGATTCTGAATGTTACTAATCTTACTTGTTAAGTTTGAAATTTCTGATTTAATATTTTTATTGTCTTTTGTTAGATTGGTTATAATTGCAATTAAATCTTCATTATTATTATTGTTTAATTTACTTATCTGTTCAGCTATTTCTTTGTATGATTTATTATTTTTTATAATTGAGTCACTAATTGCATTTAAATTTATTACATTTTTTTCTACTATGTCTGTTAAGTTTGATATTTTATTTTCTATATCATTAAAATCTGCCTTTTTATTATTTTGAGATAAATAGGACTGACCAAAAATGTATCCAATAAATAGTATTGCAACAAATAATATTAATGATGTTGATAATTTAGAAAATAAGTATAGCCAGTTAAAGAATTTACTCATTATTAATTATTTCTTGAGTTTATCATTTTTAGTAGTATGTTTCCCAGCATAAATTTAATGAAATCTTATGAATAAGCTTGTATTTTCTATTGAAACTTCTTGTGACGAGACTTCGGTAGCTATTATAGATAATAATAGAAATATTTTAAGCCATATAACTATAAATCAAGGTGATCACAGTAAATTTGGTGGGGTTGTTCCTGAAATAGCTTCAAGATCACATTTACAAATTTTACAAAGAATAATTCCAGAATCATTAAAACAAGCCGGTATTAAAATTAGCAATATTGATTTATTTTCAGCTACTTGTGGTCCTGGCTTAATTGGTGGGCTTCTAATTGGCTCAACTATTGCGAAAGCTATTGCCCTAGGATTAAATAAACCATTTTTTCCAATTAATCATCTTGAAGGACATCTGCTTTCAACTATGTTTAGTGAGAAAATTATGTTTCCCCATATAGCACTATTATTAACTGGGGGTCATACTCAAATTTATTTAGTTAAATCTATTGGCAAATATACATTGTTAGGAGAAACGGTTGATGATGCAATCGGTGAATCTTTTGATAAAGTAGCAAAATTAATTGGACATAATTACCCTGGTGGAGCAAAAATTGAAAAACTTGCGTTACAAGGCAATTCAGAAAAATATAAACTGCCACATCCATTACAATATAAAAAAGATTTAAATTTTTCTTTTTCTGGTATTAAAACTGCAGTTAGTCTGATAGTAAAAAATGAAAAGAAATTAAATAATGAAAATAAAAAAGATATAGCAGCATCTTTCCAAAGTATGATTGTAAAAATATTAGAAGTTAGGACTAAATCTGCTTTCGAATTTTTAATTAATAAAAATCACAAAATTAAATACCTCTCAGTAGTTGGTGGTGTTGCAGCAAATAAAAAAATAAAAGAAACATTATCTAAAATTGCATCAAAATATGGATGTCAATTAGTCTCTCCTCCTTTGAACTTGTGTGGAGATAATGCAGCAATGATAGCAAATGTATGCCTAGAACATCATAAATTAGACTTAAAGCCAAATCTATATTTTAATCCTAATCCTAGGTTATCGTTATATTAAGTTATGAATTTTTGGCTTTTAAAAACTGAACCAAGTACATGGTCATGGTTAGAACAATGTAAAGTTTCATCAGAAATATGGGATGGTGTTAGAAATTATCAAGCAAGAAATAATCTTAAATTAATGAAAAAAAATGATCAATGTTTTTTTTATCACTCAGTAAATGAAAAACAAATAATGGGTATAGTGGAAGTTGTAAAAGAACACTTTATTGATCCTACTGATAAAACAAAAAAATTTTATGCTATAAGGGTAAAAAAAAAGAAATCTTTAATTAATCCTGTAAAATTAGAACAAATTAAGAAAAATAATCAATTGGTTCACCTTGCACTAGTAAAACAATCTAGATTATCAGTAATGCCAATTGATAAAAAATCTTGGTTTATTATTTGTAAATTAGGGGGTTTGTAATATAATAAGCATGTATGCATACTCACAACTTATATATTTTTATTGTATAGACAACAAATGACATCAGACAATATTTTTAGAATAAAAAAAGAATGGTTAAAAAATGCATTAGTTGATAAGGCAGATTATGAAAAGAAATATAATGACTCAATAAATAATAACGTAAGCTTTTGGAAAAAAGAAGGTAAAAGAATTAATTGGATTAAAAATTACGAAAATATAAAAGATGTTAAATATAGCTCTGATGATGTTCATATAAAATGGTTTTATGATGGTACTCTTAATGCTTCTTACAATTGTATTGATCGCCATGCTGAAAAAAATCCTGATAAAATAGCAATAATTTGGGAAAGTGATGATCCAAAGGTATCAAAAAAAATATCCTATAGTGATTTATTAAAAAACGTATCTAAAACAGCTAATGCCTTAAAAGAAATTGGGGTCAGGAAAGGTGATATAGTAACAATTTATTTAACAATGATACCAGAACTTGCTTATGTAATGTTAGCATGCTCTCGAATTGGAGCGATTCACTCAATAATATTTGGAGGTTTTTCTGCAGAGTCTATTGCTGGAAGAATGCATGATTGTAAATCAAAGTTTATAATTACCGCGGATGAAGGAATTAGAGGTGGCAAAACTATTCCATTAAAAAAAATAACAGATGATGCTCTTACAAAATATACGGAAGTAGAAAAGTGTATCGTAATAAAAAGAACCAACAGTAAAATTGATTGGGTAAAAGATAGAGATATTTATTTAGATGAAGTTCTTCCTATAGTAAGTGATGAATGTATACCTGAAGAAATGTCTGCTGAAGATCCATTATTTATTTTGTATACTTCAGGCTCTACAGGAAAACCAAAAGGTGTATTACATACTACTGGCGGTTATATGGTGTACGCCTCAATGACTCACGAATATATTTTTAACTATAAAGAAGGAGATATTTATTGGTGTACAGCTGATATAGGATGGGTAACTGGACACAGTTATATTATTTATGGACCTTTGGCGAATGGTGCCACAACAATAATGTTTGAAGGAACTCCAAATTATCCTGATTCTTCTAGATTTTGGCAAGTAGTTGATAAACATAATGTTAACATTTTTTATACAGCTCCAACCGCTATTAGAGCATTGATGGGTGAAGGGGATGCTCCAGTAAATAAAACAAGTCGGAAATCTTTAAAACTACTAGGAACAGTTGGGGAGCCAATTAATCCTGAGGCATGGTTGTGGTATTTTAGAGTGCCTGGCAATTCTTCTTGTCCAATAGTGGATACCTGGTGGCAAACTGAAACAGGGGGAATATTAATTTCTCCTCAAACAGGGGCTATAGATTTAAAGCCCGGATCTGCATCAAAACCTTTCTATGGTATTAAACCAATAATTGTAGATAAGAATGGCAAAGAATTGACTGGTGAGTGTGAGGGTAATTTATGTATCTCTGAATCTTGGCCAGGACAAATGAGAACGGTTTATGGAGATCACCAAAGATTTATTAGCACATATTTCTCGCAGTTTAATGGAATGTATTTTACTGGAGATGGTTGTAAAAGAGATAGTGATGGATATTACTGGATAACAGGGAGGGTTGATGATGTTATAATTGTCTCAGGCCATAACTTAGGAACAGCTGAGATTGAAAGTGCTTTTGTAGCTCATCCTAAAGTTGCAGAAGCTGCAGTCGTTGGATATCCTCATAAAATTAAAGGAAATGGTCTATACTGCTATGTTACTTTGAATATCGGAGAAACAAATGAAGATAAAAACAAAGATATTTTAAAAAAATGGGTAAGAGAAAAAATAGGTGTAATAGCTACCCCGGACATAATACAATTTACAGCAGGTTTGCCAAAAACAAGATCTGGAAAAATTATGCGAAGAATTTTAAGGAAAATTGCTGCTAATGAATATCAGGAGTTAGGAGATACTTCTACTCTAGCAGATCCAACAGTAGTAAACGATTTAATAGTTAACAGATTAAATAAATAAGATTTTTATCTTGGCTCCCAGTGCTTTAAACATCTTGGCTCATAAATATTAGATGCACCAACTTTTGTTCTTTCTCCACCTTCAACTTTCCTGTAAGTTTTAGTAGCCTCTAAACCACAAACATTACAAAATCCGTAAATTTTTGTAATTTTATCTGCCAAACCTAATAATAACGAAGATGTTTCCCATGGTTTTCCACGAGAATCTTGATCCAGTCCTGCACAAACAACATTGATTCCATTATTTAAAAACTTTTCAACATTTTCAATTGTTTCATTAGCATTCATAAATTGAACTTCATCAAGAAATAAAACATCATAATTTGTATAATTTAAATCAAATTTTTCTAAAATATTTTGCCAGTCTTTCATAGGCTCACATTCATGACTTAAATTATTATGAGTTGATATCAATTTCTCTGAATATCTATTATCTATCTTTGGTTTAATAACTAATATTTTTTTACCTTGATGTTCAGCCCATAAAATTCTTTTTAGAAGCTCGCTAGTTTTGCCAGCAAACATTGCTCCAACTATAGTTTCAAGGGTTCCTCTCATATTTTTTGCTTCATTAAATTTGTTTCTATAATATCTATTATTTCTTTATCCTTAATATTTTTTATACAGTTTACAGGATTAATAATAAAATTTACATATTTATTTTTTAAACTTCCTCTTTGTAAATCTTTTAAATTTGAATTATTTATAATCTCATTTTTATTTTTTTTCATAGAATCATAGCAACCGATATTATTTTTAAAATTAAAAATATTAGTTAAGCCACACGGTGAGCTACAAAACTTTGATTGGTAGTTGTTCTCGATCCCAATTATATTTGGGAAGCCATTTAATAATATTTTTTGATTTACTGATGTTGTGACAAGCACACCTTTTTTATTTAAAATTTTAGCAATATGTAAAGGACCTGAGTCAATAAAAATACCAAATTTCATATTTTCAATTACAAATAAAAGATTTTCTAAATTTTCAGGATAAAGAATATTAATATTTTTAAAATTTATTTTTTTTTCAATATAATTTGATATTTCAGAACTTTTATCTAATACTATATCAATATCAAAATATTTTTCAAAATTATTAATAATACTATTTATCAAAGAAAAAGACATAGTTCTTATTGGTGATTTTGAAATAGGAAAAATAGTAATATTTTTTTGTTTATTTTTTGGAGTATCAATTTTAATTTCTCTGAATTTTCCAACAAAAAAATATTTTGTTATATGGTATTCAATATCACTTCTATCATATTTTTGATTAATTAATTCAGGAATTTCTAAAGTAAAATGAAAATGAGTATCATAAGATTTTATAATTTCTTCACTTACAATGTTTTCATATAAATTATATAATTTAAAATATTTTTCAAAAATTAATTTATATTTGTCAACAAATGCTATTCCATAATGCTCATAATTTTTATTGTTTAAAATTGCCTTTATAGAAATGGCATATTCTACAGCATCTCCCAAACCTATACTTGGTGGAAGAAAAAATAGAATTTTTTTCGTAATTTTTGATATTTTTTCTCTTTTTTCAATTTTAACAAAATTCAAAAATTTTCTGTATTTAGTCTTTCGAAGCATTTTCCAAATTTTAGTATTTTTTGAAAAGTATTTTGTATTATTCTTAATTTGTTTGACTTCATTACCAAAAATTTTAAAATCAATATTTTTAGTATTACTAATTGAAAAACTAAAGTAAGGCATTTATCTGTATATACATCTATATAGAATGAACTGATAATGAAAAAAGGTATTAAAAGTAGACTTATAATTCATCAAATTTTGAAAAAGTTGAGAAATAGCAATATTGGTTTTGAAACGATTGTATCAAAAATTTCAAAAAAAGAAAATTTAAATAAAAGTGATTACAAAATGATACAAAATGTAACTTTAAATGCAATGCGTTATGAAACAGTCATAAGCGAGATAATAAAAAAAAACTCAAAAAAAGTAGACCACAATGATAATACCTACTATTTATTGCTAAGTGGCATTACACAATTAATAATATTAAATTTCAAACCATACGCAGTAATAAATTCGACAGTAGAATTGTCTAAGATAAAAAATATGCGTAGTTCCTCTAGTTTTGTAAATGCTATTTTAAGAAAAATAAATAAAACATACAAAAATAAAGAATTTTTTGATAATTTTTCAAAACTACCTTTGTGGTTCAAAAAGAGAGTAAAAGAATGGGATACAAAAACACAAAAAAAATTCTTAACAACAATCAAAAAAGAGCCATCATTACATTTGGTTTTTAAAAAAAAAGAAGACTTAATTAAAATTAATATTCCTTACGATAAAACATCTGAATGTTCAATTGCCCCAAAAGGAATTTCTGAAATAAAAAATATTCCTGGTTATGATGAAGGCCTATGGTGGGTACAGGACTATGCAGCTATGTTACCAATATTATCTTTAAAAAATCTTAAAGATAAAAAAGTGGCAGACTTGTGTGCAGCTCCCGGTGGAAAAACTTTTCAGGTATTATCAAAAACTTCAGAGATAGATTCCTTTGATAAAAATGAAGTAAAATTAGAATTATTTAAAAAAAATTTAACCCGTTTAAAATTCAGTAAAAATTGTAATATACAAATAAAAAATGTTCTAGAGCAAAAAATTAATGCAAAATATGATTTGGTAATTTTAGATGCGCCATGCTCAGCATTAGGAACAATTAGGAGAAATCCTGAGATTTTTTTTAGAAAAAATGCACCAGATTTTGATAATATTGAACAAATTCAATATAGGCTTTTAAATAAAGCTAGAGATATTATTAAACCAAATGGCCAAATATTATATATGGTTTGTTCATTCCTTAAAAATGAGTGTGAAAATCAAATTTACAAGTTTCTTAAAAGAAATAACAATTTTTCTCTTATGAGTTTTGAAAATGATATAAGCAAAGGGTATCCTTTTTTTGATGATAAAGTTTTTATGAGAATTATACCAACTAGCATAGAAAATAACATAATGATTGATGGTTTTTTTGCAGCAATACTAAAAAAAAATGCTTAGTAAGTTTATTATCTTTATTAATAGTTTTTATATAAATAATTATTTTATATTTAAGTTTTACAATTTTAAATTTAAAAAATTAGAATATAGCTTTAATTTTCATAATGAGAATTTTGAAAATGAAATTGACATTAAAAAAATATTATTTACAAAAAAAAATTTACAAAATAAAAATTATGATGAAAAAAATATATCTTATTATAATTTTCACTGGCTGAATGTTGCAAAAAAAATTGGTGGGAGTGAAATTATACTCCTTTCAAAAAAACATATTATTAATTGGTATCAACAAAATAAAAAGATTTATACATTTATATGGAATGAACAAATAGTAGCTAAAAGATTAATAAACTTAATTTATAATTATGATTTTTATGCTGTCTCAGCTACGGAGGAGGAAAAAAAAATTATAAAATCAATAATAATTAGACATTATTTGAAACTAAAATCTTATTTAATTTTAAAAAAAAATAATAGTTTTTTGTCAATAGAAACATGTAAAGCTTTACTTTTATTTCATCTTATCAATAATTTAAAAAATGAACGTTTGCTTGTTTTAATTTATTTCCAAATTGAAAGTCAAATTGATGAAAATGGCATGCATAAAAGTATAAATCCTTGTTTCCATGCCGAATTCATTAATCATTTATATGAAATTAAAAATATGCTTTTGTTTTTTAATATTAATGAAACAGATAAAATTGAAAAATCAATTATTAGTATGATTTCAGTGTTAAAGAATTTATTTCATAAAGATAAAACTATTTCTTTATTTAATGGATCTAATAACTCAAATATTACCCAAATTAAAAACATTAATAAGCTTTACAAAGACTTAAAAACTAAAAATATGACAAATATTAATAATGGACTAGCAATTTTTGAAAGCAAAAACTTAAAAATTTTTTTTGATGTAGCTAAACCAACCAACAAGCTTTTAAGTCAGAATCTTCATGCAGGTACTTTAAGTTTTGAATTAAGTTATGATGGGGAAAAAATAATAACTAACTGTGGCTCAATAGAAAAAAGAATTGGTAAAAGACCTGAATTCTTAAGATATAGTGCTGCTCACTCGACAATAATATTAAACAACACAAATATAAGTGAATTAGTTGCAAAAAGATCTTATAAAAGAGCTCCAAAAAAAATATCTATGACAAATAATGAAACAAATGAAAGTCTAATTTGGGAAGCCATACACGATGGCTATAACAATAATTATAAAAAAATAATTAAAAGGAAATTAAAAATTGATAAAAAAAATCCTATAATTTTTGGAGAAGATTCCATAATCAGCTCTAAAATAAATTCAAAAAAATTGTTATATAATATTAGATTTCACTTAACTCCATCTTGTTCTTGTATAATTACTAATGATAAAAAAACTGTATTTATTAAAACAAAAAAGAAACATTCATGGGCTTTTAAAAGTAGTAGCAAATTGACATTAGAAGATAGTATTTATATTAATGATGGCAAAAGTGTAAGCACCACAAAACAAATAGTTATTTCTGGATATGCACACTCTTCTAAACAAACTGAAAAATGGTCTATTAGTAAAATAAATTAAATATGAAACAAAGATATGCATTAATTTCAACTCATGATAAAAGTGATTTAAAAAAAATTTGTGCAATTCTAGCAAAATATCAAATTAAAATTATTTCAACAGGTGCTACTGCAAAATTTATTCAATCTTTGGGATTTGAATGTAAAAAAATAAGTAATTTAACTAAATATAAAGAAATATTAGATGGAAGAGTAAAAACTATTCATCCTCTGGTTTATGCTTCTTTGTTATTTAAGAGAAAAGATCAAAAACATATAAAATACTTTGATAAACTAAATTTTCCATTAATTGATTTTGTTATTGTTAATTTATATCCTTTTAAAAAAAGTATTAATTCAGATTTATCTGATGAAGAAATAATTGAAATGATAGATATTGGAGGAATAGGTATTTTAAGATCTGCTGCAAAAAACTATAAATCTGTAACATCAATTAGCGATAAAAAAGACTATGTTAAATTCATAAATAACATAAAAAAAAATAATGGAAAAACTTCTTTAATTTTTAGAAAAACAATGGCATCAAAAGTTTTTAAATTGTCTTCAAGTTATGATAAATTAATTGCGAATTGGATAGATGTTAAATCTAAACAAGATAATGTTTCAAAAATAAAATTAAGATATGGGGAGAATCCTCATCAAAAAGCTTTTTATAAACAAAATAATAAAAACAGTTTAATTAGAAACTGCATAAAACTAGGCAAGGGAATTAGTTATAATAATATATTAGATATTGAGGCAGCATTTAACTGTTCAAAAGAATTTAAAAAACCAACATGCGTTATAGTCAAACATAATAATCCATGTGGAGTGGCATCAAGTTCAAAGATAATAAATGCATTTAGATTGGCTTATAGTGGTGATCCCGTTAGTTCATTTGGTGGGGTAGTTTCTGTTAATAGAGTAATTAATGAAAAATTTGCTAAATTAATTACAAATAAATTTTTTGAAGTTATAATTGCAAAAAATTTTACAAATAAAGCTTTATTAATATTGAACAAGTTAAATAAAATTATTCTTATAAAAACTAAAACGATAAAATTAAAAGAAAAATTTCAGAAAAGATCAACAGTTGGTGGATATTTACTACAAGATAAAAATAATATTTCTTTTTCAAAACAGTACATGAAATGCCTTTCAAAGAAAAAGGCAACTAAAAATGAAATTAATGATTTAGTATTTGGCTTTAAGGTTTGTAAACATGTAAGTTCTAATGCAATTGTGCTAGTTAAAAACAACAAAACAATAGGTATTGGGGCTGGCCAAATGAGTAGAATAGATTCAGTAAAAATTGCAATATCAAAAATAAATAAATCAGCGAAATTAAATGGATACGTGGTTGCTTCTGATGCATTTTTTCCTTTTACAGATGGATTAAAAATACTTAAAAAAAATAATTGCAGGGCGGTAATTCAGCCAATGGGATCAATAAATGATAAAAAAATCATAGATTTTGCTGACAAAAACAATTTATCATTATATTTCTCAAAATATAGATTTTTTAAACATTAATTATGAATTATAAAAAAAAATTAATAATCAAAGATCAAGATTATTTTTATAAGCTATTAAGACAGTATCCAAGAATTAAATCTGGAAGGAAAAACTATAAAAATCATTATGAAAGAATAATTAGAAATATTCTTTTAACAAAAACATATTTTAAATTTTTTAAAAATCCAAATGATATTTTTAATAATAAAATGAAAGTTTTTAAGAAAAAATTTTAATTGATCAAATCATATATGAATGAAAAGTTAAATAAAATAATTAATTTAATAAAGAAAAATTTACTTATTGAGGCAGAAACTGAAACTAAAGAATACTTAAAGCAAAAAGAAAATTTGGATATAGCTTATAATTTACTTGGTACAATTTATATAAAGCAGAATAAATTTGAAGAGAGTATTCAACTTTTTAATGAAGCATTAAAAATAAATCCTGATTTCATTTCTGCAATTCAAAATATTGGCATAGCTCATCAAAATTTAAATAATGATGCAGAAGCGATAAAATGTTTTTTAAATGTAATAAAATTACGTCCAGATTTACATACAGCTTATAATAATATTGGATTTATTTATAATCGACAAAAAAATTATAAGAAAGCTGAAGAAAATTTAAATCAATCAATAAAACTTAATCCAAATTATGCAGAAGCATATTTAAATCTTGGTATAGTACTTCAAAAGCAAAAAAAATATGACGAATCAATTAACAATTTTAAAAAAGCAATTTCTATTAATCAAAATCTTTTTTCTGCTTATTTCAATCTTTCAGAAATTTATAGATCAACTGAAAATTTTAAAGAATCGCTTAACTATCTTTTAAAATCAAGACATGAAAAAACTAATACAAGAATATTGGAATGTTTACTTATGCTGGGGATGAAAGATGAATATGACAAACAAGTTAAGAAATTATCTAGTAAAGATCCTGAAAGTAGAAGAATTTCTGCAATTAGTGCATATTTATCTCAACAATTTAATTTTCCTAACATTAATCCTTTTTGTCCAAACCCCCTTGAGCATATTCATTTAATTAATTTACAAAAACATTTTGAAAAAAAAGATAATTTTTTATCTAAGCTTTATGAAGAAATGCTCAACCAAGAATTTGCTTGGGAATCTTATGCAAGAACAACTGTAAATGGCTCAACAACTAAAGGGAATCTTTCTGAGAAAAATTTACCAAACCTAAATTTTTTAGAAAAAGTATTTGAAATTGAAATTAAAAATTATTTTAATAAATTTAAAGAAAGTGATTGCTTGTTTATCAAAAATTCACCAAAAAAATATAAGTTTTATTCTTGGAGTAATAGACTCAAAAAACAAGGACATAATATTCCTCACATACATCCTTCAGGATGGTTAAGTGGGGTAACTTATTTAAAATTACCTTCTAATATTAAAGGTAATGAAGCGGGAATTGAGTTTAGTTTACATGGAGATGATTTTAAAATTATAAATGACAAAATACCTAGTAAGTTTTTTACACCAAAGATAGCAGATTTAATACTTTTCCCATCCTCTTTATTTCACAAAACCATACCATTTAGTTCTAATGAAGAAAGAGTATGTATTGCTTTTGACATAATTAAAGTTGAATAATTTTTTTAGAGATATCCCAAATCTTTCATATCATTATAATAAAAATTCTCTATCTTAGTTAATTGTTCTTTAGTTAATTTTTTTTTCCAACTATCAATTCTGCCAGAATTAAAGAATCTTGCATTTTTAGGAGCTTCTTTAAAACCAATCTTGTTTTCAAGATTTTGAAGATTATCAAATTTAGTTATATCTAGAGTTTTATTTAATTTTTCTTCATCAATCTTAATATCAATATATTTAGACATAAAAACTAAGATTTTTTTAAAGTACTTTTGAGGATCTAATACTAAATCTTCATATTTAATAAATAAACTAGGAACGGACTTAAAACTTTTCCATGATCTATAATGAAGTCCCCAGTTTACAATTACCTCCATATCTTTTTTTCTTAATTTATCCTCAGAAATAAATGAGATAAGCTGCTCTTCAATAGTCATGCTGTTATGATTAGCAAAAGATACAATAACTTCCCTTGGATCTCTAATCAGATAAATAAAAAAAAGTGTATTTTCTTTATTTGTAAAAGTATGATTATTTAGTTCACCAAAAAAATGGTGAGTTTTAAAAATAAGTTCATCTTGATTACAATTTTCTATTAAACTTTCTTGAACTTTTAAGGAGTATTTAATATAACTTAAATCATCTTCTAATAAATTTTTATCAATAATTTTTTTAAAAATTTTGTTTTGCTCAAATTTTGGTATTTTTTTTAAAATTTCAAAATTTAAACAAGAATTTTTTTCAAAAATATAGTGTGACAAAAAAGATCTTACATAAGTATTTCCACTTTTAGGGTATGAAGCTATCCAAATAATTTTTTTCACTTTATTATAAAACCCTTATCTTCTAATTTATTTTTTATAACAACATATTCGTTATTATTTAAAATTGTTGTTTTTTTATCTTTAATTAATATATTTGGAGATGAATATAAATAAAGGTTATAGTTTCTATTATATTTTGGTTTTTTATTAAATTTTTTAAAAATTCCTTCTTTTTTTAACTTTGAATAAAGCTTTATATCTTGAGAATTATTTTCGATTATAATTTCAATAATCTCTTTTTTTAATTCAGTTTTTTTCATATTTTCTTGTTGTTTTTGAAAAAAAACATTAGGAAAATTGTAAATTGAAATTATAAGATTTAAGGCTTCTAAAAAATTTTTTTGATCATAAACCATATCTATACTTTCTTTCAAATTTAAAAAAGCTAAGTCTATAGAATCTTGAGAGTTATATTCACTAAAACCCTTTCCTGAAAATTGATTTACGATTGCATTTTTTGGTAATTTATTTCTTTCAAATACTTTTGAAATGTGTTCATTTCCTGAGCAGTATCCTCTTGCAATCATCCAAAGATATTGTGATATACATCTTTCAACTGGGTCTCTTAATATTGTAATAAAAAAATATTTTTTTTTAAATTCTTTGTGAACTTCAAAAGGTATATGTCCATAAACAAAATCAAGTTTGCCATTAATAATAAATTCTTTTTTATCCAAAAAATGCTTATAACCAGTTTTTCCACCCTTAGAGTTATTATGAAACAAAGGACCATTTATTCTATATGGAGTTTTAAATAGATGAGATAATATTACCGAAAATGTTGTTCCGGCACATTTGGGTATATGATAAAAAAAAAGAGGCTTATTAATAATTTTTTGGTCATTATACCCCAGACATTCATAAAAAATATTACTCATAATAATTTAAAATACACAATACATAAATAAATTAAGATTTTTTATATTTTTTAAATTAATATTTGAAATATATATTAAATATTTATTCAAATGGACAACCTAATCAAAATTAAAGAATTAATATATAATAGAAAATATAGGGATGCTATAAATAGCTTAAGAAAATTTATAAATAATAACAAAGGTAGCCTCGAGGCAATATATTTGTTGGGACTTTGTTATGAAAAAAATAATATGTTTTCAGACTCTATTAAGGAATATGAGAGACTTTTAGAGTTTGATCAAAATATATTGGCTTATAATAGGTTGGGAGAGGTTTGTATTAAAGCTGGAAAATATATATTAGCTAAAAAATATCTTAAAAAGTCCCTCTCTATTAATAATAATAATTCAGTAACCTTGAACAACCTTGGTGTAAGTGAAGCTTACCTAGAAAGAGAATTTGAGTCTATAGATTATTTTATAAAAGCAATAAATTTAAAACCAAATTATATTGATCCAATTTATAATTTGTTAGAAATATATGAAAAAATTAACGATCAAAAAAAACTTAAATCTCTTATACAGATATCAATAAAAAAATTCCCGAAAGACAATATAATAAAATTTTATAAAGCTATTTTTTTAGAAAAAGAAAATAATTATCTGGAGGCTCATGCGATATATTTAAAGTGTGGTTTCGACAATAAAGATCTTAATTGGGAAATCAAGAGACTATATAAGCTAGGAAACACATTTCATTTTTTAAAAGATTATAGTTCAGCATTTAATTATTTTAAAAAGGCTAATCAAAAAAATTTAAACTTTATTGGTAAAAATAAATTAAGCAATAATGAGTATATGAAAAAAATAAATTTATATTTAAATCTTTCAAAAAAAAATTTGAAAGAAAAGAAAATAACAATATCAAAAAAAGAAAAAATAAAAAAACATTTTTTTTTAATAGGTTTTCCAAGAAGTGGTACAACATTATTAGATACAATTTTAAGTTCACATAAAAATATTGTTGTTACTGAAGAAAAGCCAATTATTTATAATATGATTAAAGAACTTAGCTTTGATGGAGATATAAATAAACTTGGGTCTAAGGAAATCGAAGATATGAGAAATATATATTATCAAAATTTAGAACAATATATTGATAAAAATGATGCAAAAAATAAAGTCGTTATTGATAAGTTGCCCCTAAACATAATTGAGGCAAGAATAATAAATAAAATATTTCCAGAAAGTAAATTTATTTTAGCTTTGAGACATCCTCTTGATTGTATTTTGAGTAGTTATATGCAGGATTTCAAATTAAATAGTGCAATGATAAATTTTTTAGACTTAAATCAATCAGCTGAATTATATAATAAGGTTATGGAAATATGGTCCAATTATAAAGAAATATCCAAAGAAAAAATATATCAATTAAAATATGAAGATCTTACAAATGATTTTGAGAAAATTATTAAGGGTCTAATAAATTTTATTGATATAGAGTGGGATCAAAAGATATTAAAATTTAATATAAATGCAAAAAAAAGAAAAAGGATTAGAACTCCTAGCTACACTCAAGTAGTTAAGCCAATATATAAATTGTCAAATTATAAATGGCTGAATTACGAGAAACAACTATTACAAATTGAACTTAAAGTAAAAAAATGGATAAATTTTTATAAATACAATTAAATTTTTAAAAAATCATAATCTTCTTTGTAAATTTTTTTAATTTTTGTAATTTGATTATTACTTAAAGAGATTTCGAATTCTTTGCCCCCTGTTTGAATTTTGGGAAAAGTAATGGTTTTGTCAAAAAAATCATTCACTTTATTTTGGAAAATATCAATTTTTTCAACATCTGCAGTAAAATTATAATAATCAATATTTTTTCCTAAAAAGTAGTTTTGAGGTAAAAAATGTCGATTTTCGAAATTTCCTTCATCAAGTTTTTCAAGAATCCTATCTATATGATGATCTTTGAATTCTCTATCTTTATGAAATAAAATTCTATTTTTGTAAGCTGATATAAATCTTTTAACTGGATCTCTAATTATACAACATTTTATATCAACATTGTTAACTTCAGAAAAAGGTTGTTTTGATGGTAGAAAATTAATTAAATTTTCTTTATTGTTAAAATCATCAATAGTTTGTTTGTTTTGTGGAATATTATCTGAGATAAAAATAAATTGACTATCAACACCCAAATGTTTTGCAAAAAATAATTTAGCTGAAGAATTGGCATTTTTAGGGCATGGATAATAAACTAATTTTTTTCCATTATTTTTATTAATAAAAATACCATAAACAGATTTATTTTCAGAATTCATTTTGTTTCAATCAAATTTAAGAAAAAGTTTGCAGCTTCACCATTCTGTATTTCACTCAATGACCAATGTATATTCGCTAGAGCGGATAGTAGCGGAACTCTGTCGTTAGTTTTCATTTCAAATAAATTATTAATATTATTTTCAGATATTTCATATGCAAAACTTCTTTTATCTGTTGCAATAACAGGCACACCCTCTATTAAAGAATCAATTGCTGACCCTGAACTAAATGTAACGCAAGTAAAAGCATCTTCTAAATCTTTATGGATAGTTTGTGAATTACTTAAAAATATATTTTTACCATTTAATATTTCTTGCATCCTATCTGTGTCAATTTTTTTTTGCAAGGGATGCTCTCTTATTAAGATTTTTTTATTAGTTAACTTCCTGATTGATGAAATACATTCTATCAACCAATCATAAGGATTTATAGGAATAATCGCAGAATCACCTCTAAGTTGATTTATTACTAAAATTACCTCTCCCTTATCTTTCCATTTTTTTAATTTTAAATTCATTTTATTAAGTCTTTGAGAATTATCATAATATTTTTTTATAAATTTATTATTCCCAAAATTTTCATTTAACATGATTCTTATATATTTTTGATATTTTAATTTTTTTAAAGGATCCCGAAAAAGTATTGGTGATTCTAGAAAAATTATATCAGGTTTTGATTTTTTAAATATACAATTTTTTTCACTATCAAATATTGTTTCTCTTAGTGAAAATTTAATTACAATTTTATATTTATTTAAAAACTCTAAAATATTTTTTTGTTTTTTTAAATTATTTAAGGTTATAATTTCAACATTAATATTCTTCTTTAATAGAGACTTACCAAACTCTAATATTAAATAATCTTTATATAAAATTATATTTCCATTATCTAATTTAATGTTTGCATTATCATTTTGATGAACTGCGCTTCTTATAACAATTAGTATTTTCATTTAAAAATTTTATCTTTCCCAAATCTATAAATGTTTTATAGCTTGATTATATATAATAAAATCACTTTATAATTTTAGTGAAAAACTATTTTAAAATTGCATCCTATAAAATTTATTTATTTTCTCTTGTTTTTAACCACTTAATACAATCTTCTAATCTATCATCGCCCCAAAAAAGCTCACCTTTATATAAAAATGATGGACTACCAAATATTTTTTTTTGTTTGGCAAGCTCAGTTTGACTTTTATATGATTTTTCTATTAATTCACTATTTGCTTCACTAATAGTTGCTTTTGAATCCAAACCAATTTCACTTAAAGTTAAAGATAAATTAGGGTCTATTCCTGGCTCTAAACCTTCTTGAAACCATTTCTTGTAAGTTAATCTAACGTATTCTATACCCCATCCATTAATCATTCCAAGAATTGCAACTTTATTTGCTAAATCAAATTCTTTTAAAGGATAGGGTGCAGGAACCTTTGCTTTAAATCCGTAAAAGCTAGCCCTTCTTTCGATATCTCTCCACATGTAATCAGATTTATTTTTTTTCGGAGGAGGAGTAAATGGAACATTTTCCATTTCAATCATTATTTGTCTTACACTAAAAACATTCCAGTTGAACTTTATTGAATATTTCTTTTCAACTTCCAATATTCTCTCTACAGAAAGATAAGTATAAGTACTTCCAATAGAAAACCAAAAATCTATATTCATTATTTTTATTTCTATATGATCCTATAATAATTTAAAAAACAATCCACCCATTAGCTAATAAAATTAAAAAAACTATTGGTATTAGTATTAAGATTGCTCCAGTTATTAATATAGCTTTCATAATTATAGGTATGGTTTAATTAATACAAAAGATTGAAAAATAAAAGTAGTTTTTGTTGAAGCAAAAAGTTTTTTTTTGCTCCAATTTAAAACTTTATCACTATTCAACCAAAAATACTAATTCTTGGCTTTCTAGATTAACACCAGCATCTGTTCTTGCCTTTGCTATTTCTGGATCCTGCATAGCTTCTTGCATTTTCTCCATAGATTCTACTTCTAAAACTTGGTAAATTTTATTTTCATTATCTTTGGGATGACCATATGCTAGAACTTTGATTCCATACTTTTCTCTTGCAGCTTCTGCACTTACGAAAAGTTGTTTCCATTTTTCATAACCTTCGTTAATTTCTACATTCATAATTATTTTCATTTTTTTTCCCTTATTTTAGTAATTATAAATTTTATATAGTTTTAAAATATTAAAAAACAAATCATTTAATTATTTATAAGAAAATTGTTTAATTATTATGGATAATTATTAATATTTGCAAACTTTATGAAGGCTTTCCGCAGCTGTGTTTGATTTCGCTTTATTTATATTGCTTAGTATACAATCTGCAAAATCTATATCTGTTTGAGTTGGATTTTGACTTGCAACTCCCCATCGACAAGCTTGACTAACTAGACTTGCACCCCTTCTATTACCTGCAAAAACTTTTGTTATATTATCAAATATACAATTTGCATATTCAATATCATGGGAATCAGCATTTGTATTAGCTATACCCTGTCTACAAGCCCGACTAATTAAGCTTGCCGCTTCATTGTTATTTGGGGCAGCTTTATTTATATGCTTAAATATACAATTAGCATATATAATCTCTTCTGGATAGGGATCGATGTTAGCTATTCCCCACCTACAAGCTTCACTAATTTCATTTGCTGCTTTGTTGTTTGCAGCAGAAGCTTTGTCAATATTGCTTAAAATACATTCGGCATATTTTTTTTCCTGTGGATCAGGTTTGATTTTTGCAATTCCTTGCCTGCAAGCTTGACTTATCTCATTTGCAGCTTTTGGGTTATTTGCAGAAGCTTTATTTATATTTTTAAAAATACACTGCGCATATCTTACATCAACCATATCAGGATATTGAATTGCTAACCCTTGTCTACACGCCTCATCTATTATGCTTGACGCTCTATCATTAGAATATATTAAGAAATTGTTTAGTATGCATTCTTTATTTCTTTCATCATATTTTTCATAAAATTCATACTTACTTTGATTTGCACTTACAAATCCAGAAAATAAAATAATTATCAATCCAAAGATTAGTAAGTTAATTTTTTTCATTTTCATACAGTATAATTAACATTTATAATAAATCAAATTAATATACCACGCACTTTCCACTAACAAATAAATTTTTATCAAAGACACCTGGCAAACTAATTCTAGCAGAAGAAAATAAATTATCTATTTTGTCAATAATAAATATTTGAAAAGCACCTCGGGAATCTTTGTTCTTTATAATATCACCAATAATTAAATTATCATTATCTACGTATAGAACAGTATATGTTACTTTATCACAAATATTGTCAGAGCATTTTTTAAAATGTGAATGACCAACTCTATCAAAAGAGATGTTTTTAGTCGTTTCAAATTCCTTATATTTACAAGAGTATATTTCTGAATGCGCCGAAAAAGAAAGTGATAATAATATAATAAATAATAAAGTTTTCATAATTTATTATTAAATTTTTTTATCATTAGAAGAAATGGTAAATTCATCTAGAAATACTGAGTAAATTATAAACTATTACCAAGATTTTATAATTAAAAAATTAATAGATTCGTGGAATTAATGATATTAAGAATTAT
>MDSW01102653.1_pt1 | contig 25092 bp, 23 predicted proteins | sample 811171 | NCBI WGS metagenome assembly MDSW01 (sample SAMN05326641, study PRJNA326480) | marine metagenome | isolation source: seawater | place: Atlantic Ocean: North West | collected 2012 | reverse complement strand
TGATGTTGAAAGAACACATGTTTTACAAATTGGATGTTTCCAAAATTCACCTTTTTTATGAATATCACGAATAAATTCCATTTGTTTACTTTTCCAAATATCTTGAATACTACCAATAATTAATTTGGATTTAATAGTTTTATCCAATAATCCAATATTGTCTACTTCTGAAAATTTTGAATCTGTTTTACTTTTCAATTGTCCAATTGGCATTTCAGCAGCGTAAAATGTGCAACATGGTAAAATTGTTCCATTATATCGCATCGTAACTCGTTGAAATGGTTGAGCACATCTAAAATCTCCTGTTAATTTTGTTAGTTTGATTTCTTCGTCTGTTTTTTTACCAAATCCATTCATAATTCCTACTAAATCTTGTATCCCAACTGAATCTGCTTTATCTTCCCAAAATTTTACAAAATCATCCAGTTCATGTTTATTTACATCAGTTTTAACAAAATTCACTCTCAATGTGGGTAATTTGGAATTCATTTCTTTTCGAATTTCTAAAAATCGAAGGACGTTTTTTATTACTCGATCATAATCCCCACCAGTTCGGATTTTTTCATATGTGTTTTTAGTAATTGCATCTAAAGATACTTGTAGTCGTAATAATCCAGAATTTATTAAACTTCGAATTATATCATCTGACAATAAAGAGCCATTTGTACTGAAATAGGTATCTATAATTCCAGCTTGATGTGCATACGAAATGAATTTAACAATATCTTTTCTAATTAATGGTTCATTTATGTAATTAAATCGAATTGACTTGAGACCTTTTGAAACTCCATCATCTATAACTTCTTTAAAAACTTCAAAATCAAACCAGGTTTGTTGACCCTTCTCTTCTAACGATTCTGCATTCCATGTACACATAGGGCATGTAAAATTACATGAATAATTTAATTCAAAATCTATTTGAAGTGGAAAATCTGTAACTAAATTTAATTTTGTTGCTTCCTCCCATTGTTTTCTATATTCATCATATTTTACAGGATCAATTGCATTTCTAACATCTTCATTTACATCAGGTTTAGCAATTACTGTAGTCACTTCAGTTTTTTTTAGTTCTTTCATGTTACAATATTTCTGACATGCGTCATAAATAAAGTATTCAAATACTAAAAATAGAAAAATATATTAAAAATGATCAAAAAGTGACTTAGATAAAATTAGGATATAATGAGAATTAATTATAACATAGGTTTAATATCAGTTGAGACAATTCTACTAGATGTTCGTTTTATCATGAAAAATAATAGAGGAATCAAGAACCTATACAAATATGGTTAAATTGCATCCAAATTTTTCATAAAGTCAGAAACAATTTTTTGTGATAATTTTTCTGCATTGGCTTTTACATTAGACAAAGGTATGTTTCCAGGTAAAATTTTTAGTTGGACAAATAATCTAATTTTTGATTCAGTATTTGAAGAACGAATGGTAAGATGATTTTCAGGTGAATTAAAATAAAAACGAATACCCTCAAAAGGAAAAATATTATTTACAGCAGAAAGTTTTTTTACAGCAGGAAATTTTTTGACTTTTGAAATAGGCATGTCACAAATTTTTAATTGGTTTTTAGATTTAGAATATTTTTCAGATGTACTAGTAAATTTTTTTACATTTTCCAATATTTGGTTTTTATTAAGATTATCAGTTGTGTGTTCAAAAGAACCTTTTTCTGGTAATTGTGTTCTAAAATTATGATAATAACCAATTTCAGGTGTCAAATACACTTGATTAAGAATTTCTAAAAAAGTAAGATTCTTTGATTTTGCATATGCAAGAACTTCAAGGATTTTTATGATTCCCAAAAAACCATCTTTTTCAAGAATATGAGATAAAATATTTGATTTAATATTTGGGTTACCACCAATGGTAAAACCATTACTTTCCTCAAATATTCCAAGGTTTATCATATTTTTATTCCATTTGTTTTGTACTAGATTAGTTAATTCGGGAAATCCAACATTACCATCATAACATTTTACATTAAATTGGTTTGAAATTGCTTTTATTGAATCACTCGTTATGAAGCTCTTAACAACAAAAAAATTATTTTTATCAAATATTTTGATATTTTTTTTGTTGAGATTTTTTAACATATGCCAAAGCACGATTGTCCATAATTCATTCCCAGTAACAAATTTGTATTTTCCAAAAATTTTTTCTTCGTTTTTGGGAACTTTACAAATGACTCCAATTCTATCAGAATCGGGATCAGTGAATAGAATTGCATCTAATTTATCTAACTGTTTTTTATCATATTGTTTTAGAAATTCATTTAGTGTTTTTTTGTACACAGTTTTATCACCAGGTTCTAGATTTTGATTTATTTGAAATAGATTAAAGGTAGAATTAGGTAAGATCATGGATTTTATGTACTGTGTTTTTATTCCTAATATAGAAAATAATTTTGATGCAACATGATAACCAGTACCCTGTGTTGCTGAAAATCCAATTTTAAGTTTGGAAATATTTTTCCTATTTTCAGATTTTGGTGATAAAAATTTTAATAAATATTTTAAGAATTCATCAGTAATAAAATTCCTAGAGATTATTTCTAAATTTAATTTTTTTACATTTTGAAGATTTTTTGGTTCATTGATTATTTTCATATTCTTATTAAGGAATTGAGTTAAAATTGATGAAGCCGATTTTGTAATATTAATTTCTTTTATGATTTGGTTATTTTGACTTTTTTTGAATGGACCACCTAAATTATTCATTATTTTTAATCCATTGAATCTTTTGTCATTATGACTTGCAGTAATGATTATTCCTAAATCAGAATGTAATTTTTTCACAGAAAATGCCAATTCGGGTGTTGAGCAAATATCATCAAATATTTTTATTTTAAAGTTTTTTTCAAGAAAAAAGTGTGAAACTAATATTGCAAAGGATTTACTTTGAAATCTATTATCATAACCAATAATAATTTTTTGAAAATTATATTTTCTAGCAAAATTTGCAATACTTGTTGCAAATCCTAGTAGTGTGATCGGGTTAAATGTAGAAGTTCCTTGTAAATTTTTTGAAAGAAATTTTTTTTGAGAAAAATTTTTTAGATTAATAATGGAAAAAGGAGGTTTTGGTGATGATATCATTTTTCCTCTGACCGAGCTAGTTCCATAAGAAATTTGTTCAGAAAATGCATCTAATATCTGAGACCAATTTTCTTTTTCAATTGTATTTAATATTGAACTTTTAAATTCATTAGGGATATCTATAGTAAGCCAACTATCAAGATTTTTTATTGTGTTATCGACTAAAGAAGTGATATAATTTTCCCAATAATTTTTTGTATTGCTAGGAATTTTTGTATGTTTTTTCTTTAGATAATTTGTAAGTTTTTTTCGTAGTATTTTTTTATCATAATAATTATTAATCATAGCAAAATTTGATAACTCTAATTATTTAATGTCACGACTCATTGGCAAAGATTTTTGATACAAAAAATATAGCATAGTATAATAACAAATTTTTCGTGATTATCAAAAACATATGTTAAAAAATAATCAATCAAATGATAGATTTTCTATCATATATTGAACAAATATGTTTAAAATAAATAATTCATGAAAAAGAGGTTCGTAATTCAGGGAGTTTCTCTTTTAGAAAATTTTGTATATAATGTAAGAAAACAGGCTTGACCAGAATATGCAGAGAGATATGTTATGGCGGCACCATAAATTCCAATGTTTGGTACTAAGATCAACATTCCTGTAATCATGATTATAGTTGCTATAAGAGCCCCAAATACGGTCGGTTTACTTTTTTCTTGTCCTAGTAATTCAGATTGTTTCAGCATAGTTATTGAAGTAGGAATTATTGCAAGACTCATAATTCCCAATATTCCAAGATCAGTAAATTCTGGGAAGAAAAATGGAGTTACAATAGGCAATAATACTGCCGCTGAAATTCCCAAACTAGCATTTATTAAAAGATAGAATTTTTTTAGATTTTTGTTACTTATGTTTCTAGAATCATTTGTAAGAAGATATTTTGAGAAGAATATATTACAAATTGATAATAATGCAATGAATTGTATTGCCAATACATAATTTCCAAGATATGAAAAGCCGATTAAAGGTACTAGAATCAATTTATCCATATTTTCCTTGAATGTGCCAATAATTTTTACAGAATAATTTTGCCAAACAAAAGGTAAATTATTTTTAAATTCATGAAAGTTAATTGGAGAATTTTTGAAAGATTTTATTATAATTATCAAAAATCCAGCATAAGATAATCCTAATGCAAGAAGTATTCCGTCAGCACCATATAGATAGAAAAATACTATACCTAAAACAAGAGTTAAAATTTTTTGTGATAAAAGAAAAATGGAGTATTTTGAGTATAACCGTTTCCCGATTAAATATGATAAAGATAAAGTGTTTATTATATAACCAAAAAGAAGTAGGATGATATCAACTTGATAAAATAATATTATTAGGATTAATGAACATAATATTCCAGAAGCTAAAGAAATGAAATTAAAAGTGGATTGTAAATTTTTTCCTTTGGCAGTTAAAACTATAATACTATTTTGAGTTCCAACATTACAAAAAGTGAAAGCAATTGATACAATCGAAATAAAATAAAAAATTTCCCCATACGCTTCTGGGTTTATGACGGTAGCCATGTAAAACCAGAATATAGAAGTAATAGCGGCTCCAGAAATATCAGAAATACCAAGTATTCCTAATCCTTTTCTTCTAACAAGAATTTCTTTAAATTTCTTCCAATCAAGTACCATAGGTAATTATTAAATCAAAAGTAGTTTATTATATGAGGATTGTGCATATTAGCTATCAATAAATTAGATTTACATGAAACCAAATATTTTTTTATTAACAATTGACTCCGTTCGTGAAGACAGATTTTATGGACAAAAGAAAACGGCTGTAACACCAAATTTTGATTACATTTTGAAAAATGGAGTATATTGTGAACAAAATATTGCAACATCTGATCAAACTGGAACAAGTCTTGCAAGCATATTTACTGGAAAATATCCAATGAATTCAGAAGTTACACAATTTAATTTTAATTTTGAATTTACAACTTTTTTTGATGATTTAAAAAAACAGGGATACAAATTATTGAGTTGTGTTCATGATTTATCAATTTTTAAGAAAATTACAAAAAATTTTGATGAGAATATGGAGTATATTTATGGAGGAACTACTACTTACCCACATTTAGATAATGAACTTGGAAATAAAATTTTGGAAAAATTTCTAAATAAAAATCAAAATGAACCATGGATGTTTTTTTCTCATTTATTAGATCTAAAAGATCCAGTGGTATGGTCAAAACAATTTGATGATGAAAAATTTGGTGAAACTGCATATGATCGTAATTTATCAGCATTAGATGTCTGGATTGGAAAATTTTTAGAAAAAATTGATCTAAAAAATACATTATTTGTCATAACAGCAGATCATGGAGAGTATATCATACCAGAATTAAATGATTTGGAAAAATCAGTTAGAAGAGTTTCTGAATTTGGAAAAAAATCTAAAGTTCTAGAATCAATAGGGAAAAAACCTTTTTCTTTATCACTTAAAGTTGCTAGGAAGATTAAAAAAAAGAAAATGGGAAATCTACAAAGTTCTGACGAAAGAAATTTTCATCTCTCAAGAGCATCATTAGAGTTATTTGATGATTTAGTAAAGGTGCCATTATTGTTTATTGGTTATGGAATAAAGAAACAAAGAAATATTTCAACGCAAACTAGACATGTTGATATTTTTCCAACAATTTTTGATATTATTAATCAAGAAATAACAGATACTTCTATTGATGGAATGAGTTTAATGCCATTAATCAATGATCAAAAATTTGATGAAATTCCAGCATATATTGAAACTGGATCACCTAATCCAAAAGAGAAAGGAAAAGTGTTAGGAATTAGAACATCAGAATACAAGTATTTTAGGTCTAGAAACGATAGTAGGAAAAATGTAAATCTATACAATCTAAAAACAGATCCTTGTGAAGAAAATAATTTAGATGATAAAATTATCATTGAAAAAATGGAAAAAATTTTGTCAGATATAACAAATAAATCAAAAACTAGTATAAAAAAAGAGATTACAGATGAAGAAGCACTAGAATTAGAGAAAGAATTACGAAAGATGGGATATATTTAGTAATTAATTTTTAGTAAATTTTTCCCAGTTATAATTTTCAAATTTTATATTTTCCATTTCATTATCATTTGGCTTCCAGGAAATATCTGCAAGTGCCAAAATTCTTGCAATCTGATTAGTGTTATTGATGTGTGCAGATGCAAAGTTTTTGGGTATTGTTATTAGAACTGGATTTTCAGAGTCACATTCAATTTCAAGGTATTCTCCATCAGAGTTTTGAATAATGAAGGTGACTTTTCCATGGATACAAATGAAATAGCTATTTCTTTTTTTATGTAAGTGTGGACCTTTTATTTCACCGGGATTTACAGAACTAACATATACCATTTTAGGAGAATCAGGGATGATTTGATCATAATCTCTCCAAATCACAGTTAAAGAACCATTGGTATGATTATCATTAACATCTTTTGTATCATGCTTTTCTAATTTTTGAACAAAATCATCAATACCAGTCATACTTGTATTTCAATATCAGATTCAATAAAAGTTTGGATCAAATATTACAATGTATATTCAATACTAGATTTTATTAGTAAAAAGAATCTGAAAATTTCATGAAAGTATTAGTTACAGGAGGATTGGGATTCATAGGTAGCAATTTCATTTTAAAATTATTAGACAACTCTGAATATAGTGTAGTAAATATTGATGCAGAATTACAGGGTTCAAACCATTCCAATCTAACCAAGATAGAAAATAGTAAAAATTATTCTTTTGTAAAGGGAAATATTACAAATAAAAAATTAATGGAGAAATTAATTTCAGAAAATGATGTTGTAGTAAATTTTGCTGCAGAATCATTTGTTGACAAAAGTATTTTGGATACAAATCCGTTTTTAGTTTCAAATATTAGAGGAACCTATACAATTTTAGAAGTAATAAAAGAACAGAAAAAGAAATTATTACAAATATCAACAGATGAGGTATATGGTAGTTTAAAATCAAATTTTTCTGCAGAAGAAGATACTAGATTTAATCCATCCAGTCCATATGCAGCAACTAAAGCTGCAGCAGAATTATTAATCAATTCATATAATATTACGTATAATTGTGATACAATAATTACTAGATGTACTAATAATTATGGTCCAAGACAATATCCAGAAAAATTAATTCCTAAAATTATTCTATTAGCTAATCAAAATAAAAAAATTCCAATATATGGTAATGGTAAAAATATTAGAGATTGGTTATTTGTCGATGATCATTGTGATGCAATCATCAAAGTTTTGAATAGTGGTATTTCTGGTGAATCATACAATATTTCTGCAAATAATGAAATTGATAACATGACAGTAGTGAAAAAAATCTTAGAAATTATGAATAAATCAGAAAATCTGATCGAATTTGTTGAAGATCGGCCAGGTCACGATATGAGATATAGTCTTGATTCAACAAAAATTCGTACACAACTTTCTTGGAAAGAAAAAAACCATTTTGACAATGGTATTAAAAAAACAATTGAATGGTATTTAGATAATATAGAATTATATGAAAATAATTTAGATACAAATAAAAAAACACCATGGAAATAACACGAGATGTCAAAACTAAATTTAATTATAATATTGATTGATGGAGGAAGATTAGATTATGTTCAAGATTCAAAATTTTACAATAAACTTAAAGAGAAATTTTCATTTATTTCAAACTCAGTGACATATGCACCTCACACAATAGCATCAATGCATGCTGTTTTTAGTGGGTGCTATGGCAATAGAACAGGAACTAATAGTTACTGGTCTACATTCAAATTTCAGAAAGAAAATTTTAGAAGTTTAACTGAATATTTGCACGGTGCAGGATATCATACAGTATGTGATATGGTAAGTAGTTTAATAATTCCAAAACAAGGTTTTGATGAATTTCTAATTCATGATGAAGAAAAAGATGATTTAATTGAAAAGCACTGTCAAATTTTAGATCGATGTAAAGAAAAAGAGAATTTCTTTGCATTTTTTCAATTTAGTAATATACATACAGGAATAATGAATGAAGTTTTGAAAGTTTATGATAATTTTAGCCCAGAGTATTTCAATAACAAAGAGGGAAATCGAGAAAGATACAATAAATTATTTAAAAAATCAGAAGATTATCTAGATAAAGTACTAGAAAAAATTTCTTCATTGCACTTGGATGAGAATTCATTAATTCTAATCATGTCAGATCATGGAGTGAGTATTGGTGAAAAAATTGGTGAAAGAGCATACGGAGCATTATGTTATGACTATACATTACGAACGTTTGGATTGATTGGATGGCCAAATATGAAAAATATTCAGATTTCACAACAAGTGAGAACAATTGATTTTATGCCAACAATTCTTGAGATTCTAAATATGAAAATTGATAATTCATATGAAAAATTAGATGGAATTTCATTATTACCATTATTTAATGGTGAAAAAATAGAGGAAAAATTAGCTTTTTCAGAAACAGGTAATCCATTAAAGGAAAAGAAACCACCAAAGGAACCAAATACTAGTTCAATAAGATCTTCAAAATGGAAATTAATTTTTAACGAACACGACAATACAAAAGAGCTTTATAATTTAGAATTAGATCCTGATGAAAATAACAACATCATAGGAACAGGTTTAGAGATTGAAAATTCCCTAGAAACAGAATTAAATAAAATAAGAAAAAAAGTATAATTTAAAGAAACATTGTTTTTGCTCTTTCAAGATCCTGGAGCGTATCAATTTCACACCATTTTCCATTGATTATTACAGGATTAACCAAATATTGTAAATTAATTAATTCTTGTAACATATCAGTAATGTATCCTGTTTGAATAGATTTTGCTTCATGAAAATTACCTTTATGATTATTAATTAATTTTGAATATTCAGTTCTAAAAATTTTAATTCCAGATTTTGATAGTTTCAATATTCCTAAAAATTCACCTAGATTGTTTTTCTCAAATGTTCCAAATGTTTCAGTTTGATGACCAATTTTTAGTACTGATTTATCATTAATCAATACATTTGCTGCCTGTTCTAATGGATGTTCGGTTCGGCCTACGTAAGCTTTTTCCCAATCCATTTCTACTGCAATATTAATTTCCTGATTAGATAATTTCATTGAATTAATAATTTTTTCATCAAAAACAATGTCTGTATACGAAATTATTACATCATCATCCATAAATTCCTCAACAGACATCATTGTTCCTAAAACATCATGATTTGCATAATCAATGTCATGAATGTATTTAATATTAGGAATTTTGAATTTATCTCTATTAGGTCCAGTAACCACAATTATATCATCAATTTCATTTTTTCTCAACGCAAAGATTTGCCTTTCAAGTAATGATTGACCATTGATATCAATAAGAGCTTTGGGAGTATCTTTTGTTAAAGTACCTAATCTTTTACCAGATCCAGCAGCCAGAAGAATTGCTTTCAATTTTTTTATCTTTTCAGAGACATCATAAATCTATTTCTTATCTCTATTGGTGTTGGTTCAACTCTAGGACTAATATTATCACTTTTTGTAATTTGTACGACAATCATGACCGGACCTGTGGTATGTTTTAACGATTGAAAAATTGTTTTTATTTTATTTTCTGTTTTTGCAAAAAATACTTGATAATTACATGCTTTTGCCAAATTTTGAATTTTGATATTTTTAGAATTAGTAGGCTGACCACCTGTAGATTCATGAATAGAATTATCAAAAATAACATGTATTAGATTTTTTGGCTTTTGAGACCCAATTGTTGTTAATGAACCTAAATTCATCAAAATATTTCCATCCCCATCAAAAACAAAGATTTGTTTTTTGGGATTTTTTAGTGCAACACCAAGTCCAATAGAGGATGCTAATCCCATTGAACCTATCATGTAAAAATTCGAGTCTTTTTCATTTAAAAAATGTAAATCTCTACTTATGAATCCATTAGCAGAAATTGTAATTGAGTTTTTTGTATACTTGACAATTTCTTGCATAGCATTAATTCTATTCATCTTTCATTCTCCGTATTACTAGTACTGCAGGTTTTTTATTTTTCATTCTATGTATAGCCCAATCACAACCAGATTTCCAGTTTTTTTCGTGTATTACTCGTGATTTTAAATCTAAAGAGGATAGTAAATTTGGCTGAATTTTTCCAATTTGTATATGTTCTGGAGCATCAGTTGGTTTGTATCCTCGCCATCCAATTAAAAAGATCATTGGGATTTCATACAATTGTACTAGTGAAGAAATTGTAGAAATGGAATTCGCAAAACCCGCATTTTGCATAAATATTGTAGATGGACTACCAGACAGAATCATACCTACACCAATTCCAATTGCCTCTTCTTCACGAGTAGTAACAATAATTTTATTATTTTTTAGACCCTGATCAATAAAATATTTCATAGTTGAATCCGGAACACCAATAAAATTTTCAATATTTTTTGATAATAAATAATCAAAAAGTTTTCTTTGAAAAATTTCTTTCAACCTATATAACCTAATTTCTTTAATTTTTCTTCTAGTTCTTTTTCCTCATTTTCCATTTCATACATTTTTTGCAATTTGAAAATACTTTCCATATCAGATAATTTGTCATTAACCGACGAAATATTTTCTGCAGTACTCAAAGATTTTAGTAAATCTTGCATGGATTTATGAGCTGCACGTAATGTTTGATTAGCATAAATAACCATTTTAATTTGATGCTGTTTTAATTCATCAATTTTTACCGTATCATACGTTGTAGGTATGACAATAATAGGAGAATTACCTTTGAAACAATCAGCAAACTCAAAAATTTCAGAAGGATCTTTTTGTTTTGAATGAATTAAAATTGCATCTGCACCAGCTTCTTCATATGCTTCAGCTCTTTTCAATGCAGTATCCATAGATAAACCAGAAATTAATGATTCCACACGGGCTATAACCATAAAATTTTTGTCTTTTTTTGCATCTTTTGCAGCAAGTATTTTTGCTACAAATTCTTTTTCAGAAATTAGTTCATTACTTCCATCTTGAAGTAAACTATTTCTTTTTGGAAAAGTTTTATCTTCAATACAAACAGCAGCAATTCCTGCTTGCTCATATTTCTTAACCATGTGCATTACATTACTAGGTCCACCATATCCCGTATCACAATCTGCAATAACAGGAATGTTACATGTCTGAGCCATCGTAGAAGCAACATCAAAAAATTCAGTCATTGTTAAGATACTAGCATCAGGGACACCATGAGTAGAAGATATTGCAAAACTACCAGACCAAATTGCATCAAAATTATTGATTTCTACTAATTTTGCAGACATAGCATCAAATGCGCCACATACTTTAACGATATTTCCAGATTCCAATTTTTTACGTAAATTCTCACATTGTGACAATAATTGATTCCATAGTAGCAATTATAAAAAATGTCCCATTAAATGACTAATTCAAAAATTATTAATAGAAATTTTTGATGAAAAAAATTAATTAATTTTAAGGCATACCGCGGATTTACTTGTAAAAGCTAGGTATGTGTAAGAAATTTTTTCTTTTCGAATAAATTCTTGAAATGCCTTATATTCATGATTTTTCCAATTTGGATAATTAAAATATTCATCAAAAATTAAGATTGTTCCTTTGTGAAATCTTTTTCCAAGTAAATCTAAGATTAATTTTGTCGACGAATACAAATCAGCATCAAAATGAATGAAATCTATTTTTTCTTTATGATTTTTTAAAAAATTAGGTAATGTATCTTTAAACCATCCTTTTTCTAGAAAAACATTTGAGGGAACCTTAGGTGTTTTCCCATTTTCAGAATATGCGCCTTTTGCATATTGTTGACCAGACCAATCTTCAGGTAATCCTTCAAAACTATCAAACCCATAACATTTACGTTTGGAAATTCTTTTTGCAATTTCTTTAATTGTCAAACCTTTTCTAACTCCAAATTCAAGAATTAATCCATCAGTAGAAATTTTTGGTAATGCATAATCAAACAAAACATCAATTGTATGAGAGAAACAGAGACAATCATTCATGTTTTTTTCAATATATCTTAATGTTTGATCGGTGGCAATTTTTCTCAATTGGAAATGTAAATCGAAATCAGGATGAATTTTCATAGGTATTTTTTTCATTATATTCAGAAAATCTATTCAAAGTATATTTGTTTTAGCGGCATAAATCATTACTGCACAAATTGTCTTTGCATCAAGTATTTTACCAGATTTTATCATTGAAATAATTTTTTTGATCGGAATTTTTTCAACAGTGACAAATTCACCATCGTCTAATTTTTGATTGGATATTTTTTTTGGTTTTGTTGTAAGATAACAATCAATATATTGTAAATTATATCCTATTGACGGATAAAAACGTGTAAGAAATCTTAAATTAGAACTGGAGTAACCTGTTTCTTCTAATAATTCACGTTTAGCGCATTTTAATGATGTTTCATTTTTGTTTTTTATTCCTGCAGGTATTTCGAGGGAATTTTTTACAGGATAACGAAATTGTTTAACCATTATAATATTATCATTTTCAATTGCTAACACTGCAGAAGCTGATTTTTGTTCAATTATTTCATGTTGTATATTTCTTCCAGAAATTTTAAAATTATAAGACGATACATCAAAATTTTTTCCTTTAAATAATTTTTTTCGTGTCAAATCAATCACTAATTCAGATTTCCTCAATAATTTAATTTTATCAATTGAGAGATTTTATTCTCATTAAGCATGTTAGAATAAAGTTCATAGTCATTTATTGTATCAAATTCTAACCATCCATTATCAATCAAAATTGAATTTACTTTTACATTTTTTTTGATTAAACCAGATAGTAAATCTACAATTCTTAATTTTTCAAATGATAAATTTTCATTTAAAGCATTTTTTCCATCTTTTTTAGATTCTTTTGTTTTCAAGAATAATTCTTTGAATTTTTTACTACCTTCATTTTGTAATTTCATTAAACCAATAAAGTGACCGTTTGCATTAGAATTTTTCATTCCTATTGATTCAATTAAATTTTGATTATTATACACGGCAGTTTCTGTCGCTTCACTAATAGTTTCATCTATTCGCAAACTCCAATATTCCTTCCATTTTTTATCGACTACAACAGAAATATCATTTTTTATTTTTAATAATTTTTTAAGAATTTCTTCTTCAAATATTATATCTGAATATGTTATAATAGTTGATTCCAAAATTTTTTCTTCTGCAAAGAACAAACTTTCTAATGTACTATTATTAACATAATTTTTATTTTCAAAATAATTTATCCCAGGAAAATCAATTTTATCTTTTTTATATCCTGTAATGATTGAAATATCGTTAATTCCATTTTTTTTAAACATGTTGACGTTTCTTTCAAGAAGTGTTTCTTTTCCAAAAGTTATTAGAGATTTTGGTTTATCATCAGTTAAAGGTGATAATCTACTTCCCAGACCAGCAGCTAAAATTATTACATTTGTCATAATTATGTTCGTTCAGGTTCATCATCCCAACATAGGTAGGTCGTATGATTTGATGTAATTAGAGGCCTTCTCCATAATTTTTGGTTAGGAAGCATTTTCAATGTTTTACTTTTTCCAATTCTTGAGTGACCATAAACATCAATGTTATCTTGGACCATCTTGAATTGGTCATCATCCAATTCAAATGAGATTTTGATTTTTGAATCTAATTTGAAATTATCAAGTTTTTTATTATTTTTAGGAGTTAACCAAGATGGAATGTCATATTCAAAATCATATGTGGGATTTGTATCTAAGCGATCTTGACCTAAAACATTATGTGATAAACCTCTACAGTAATTTGCAACGGATTCGAACTGATTTTTTAATTTGTCATCATAAACATTGGTTTTTTCCAATAATAATTTGGCACTATTAATCACATGTTCAGTCCAATGATCCATTGATTCAGAAATGACCACAGCCTTATAATGATAAATTACATTAGTTCCAGCTTCACCATTTAGAAGTTTTTGATATTCAGAATCTTTTTGGAAGTTTTCTAATAATTCATGTGGAGAATCCCATAATTCATCAATCGTTGCATTTTTGAATTGTTCTATAACCTGTTGAGTTTCAAGTTGTGCATTTTTTCTATTAACAAACATTTGGTAATAAAGATCAAACACATCAAGGTTCTGTTCTCTTAAAAATTTTAGAATTGCATCAAATACTATACCTTGATTTGTAACAAATATTACAAATGCAAGAATACGTAATTCTATGTATTCTTCAAAAGTCATAGTATTTGAGCCGACAATAACTTCTTCGTATTCAATTGCCTTTTTTCCATTACTTAATTCAGCAAAATCTCTTTGAAGTACTCTAAATTTTGTTTTCATATCCCATTTTTTTCGTTCTTCTGGCAAGCCCATTTCTGAGCCATCTAAAAGCATGCAGGTGTGGACAACAATTTCATCCATTCTAGCTTTAACTAAATCACGTAATGTCTGAATATGATTCTCAAATGTTTCACCTGGTAAACCTAAAATTACCTCAGAAGTTGTTTGTAGATCTGCTTCTTTTAGTGCAGGATACAATGCAAGCATGTGTTCAACACTGATATTATCTCTACGAATATTACTCAAGACTTCAGGATCAAGAGATTGAACAGACATTGTTACACGTAAGGAATTATTTAATTTTTTAATGGCTTTGATAATCTTATCTTTTTGATTTTTTCCAGTAGTACATTTAATGTATTTTGGATAATTATAATTCTGTTGAATTTTTGCTAATTCCTCACAAATATCAATATCACGAGGATACATGCCAAAATTCAAATCACTTATGTGTAAACTATGTGTATTTTCTGGAATATGTTTAGCAATGTAATTAATATCAGATTGAACTCGTTTAATACTAAACTGATTTACACGATTTACTTCATCTCTTCCATCAGTACAAAAAGTACAATGAAATGGACAACCACGATTAGTTTGTAACATTGGAGTTAATTTTCCATCAAAAAATTTATCCATCATGCCATTTTGATATGGAGATGGAATCTCATCTAATGATGAAATTCTAATTGTAGAAATATTATATTGAATATTACTATCTTTATTTCTTGAAACACAACCTTCTATAGGCTGTTTTAATATTTGCATGGGAGCATTATCTAAAGAATTTAAATCAAGAATTAACTTAACAACATTGGAAAAACCAGTTTCGCCTTCTGTTGGCACATATACATCAACTTCTGAATGTTCTTTCATGAATTTTTTTTGTGAAGGAAAATCTATTGGAAAGTTAGGTCCTCCCCAAACTGTAACAACATTTGGATTTGTTTTTTTGCACATTTTGAAAATTTCTGAACTGACATTATGAGACCAACAGTAATTACTTAAACCAAGAATATCAGGAGGGTTTTCATTTACTGCCCTATCAATATCTTCAATATACTTGAATAATGTAATATCTACATCCTTACCAAATAATTTTTTACAATAACTTGCTATAAAACCAACATTTAGTGGAAATGCCTCAGTAGCTAAGGTGACCGTAGTATAAGTCAAATCACCTAAATAGATTTTGAGGGGTCTATTCTTTTCCAAAGAATCTTACTATTTTAGATGGAATATATAAAGAATAACTATAATTGATATGTACATAATATTGAAATTTTTCAATTATACAATTACTTTGTATAATTTTACAAGTAAACAAAATGATTAGAGATATGGCAACATTTTAAATTCTAATCAAAATTGTAAACATATCTAATGTATACAATCAAACAACCATCAGAAATAATTATTGGAAAAAATTCGGTACAAAAGTATGATTTCTTAGAAAATTCATTATTGATAACATCGTCTGGAGCAAAAAAACGGGAGTGGTTATCATATCTTAAAATTGAACCAAAATTAATTTTTGATGATGTAGAATCCAATCCATCAATAGATACAATTGAAAAAATTTTAGAAATGTATCAAAATGAGAAAATTTCTTCAATAATTGGTTTGGGAGGAGGTAGTGTTTTGGATGTTGCAAAATTTGTTGCGTATAAATTAAATAAGTTTAAAATTTTAATACCAACAAATTTTGGGAGTGGTAGTGAAGTTACCAGAATATCAGTTTTAAAAGTAAATGGAAAGAAAAAAAGTTTTCACGATGATAGATTAATTGCGGATGTAGCAATCATTGATTCCAATTTTATAAAAAATACTCCAGATGAGATAAAAAATTATGCAGCTATTGATGCATGTGCACAATGTACAGAAGCTTATGATAGTAAACTAAGCAATAGTTATACAAAATTTTTTGGGAAACAAGCATTTGACTACCTAGAAAATGGAATACTGAAAGATAATGATGAAAGTTTAGTTATAGGATCATTATTTTCTGGATTAAGTTTTGGTAATGCATCTACAACTTTAGGTCATGCATTATCATATGTATATTCTAATGAAGGTTATGCGCACGGTCATGCATTAGCATATACAACAACAGTTGCTCATGAATTTAATAAATCAATATTTTATGAGAGGTTTAAAAAAATTATTGAGAAAATGAAAATTCCAGAAATTAAGTTGAAAGGTGATTTGAATCAAGCCGCAGATTTGATAATGACAGACTCAAAACATATAGATAATAATCCAACAAAAATTACAAAAAATATTATTCTTAAGTTGTTAGAAAAGATTAATGATGAACAGATGTTTTAAATGAGCAATTTCTAGTTCAAAGATTGCGAATTAAAATAAAAAATAATGATAATTTTAGAAATGGATGGTCTTTATGGAAATAATTTCAAATTTGAGTAAAGTAAAAGATGAGAGAACATTCATTTATTTAATTTTAATAATAACGGTAGGATTATCGATTAGATTTTACTATTTACCATTTGATATTCCAATAATTACTGATGGATTTTTTAATTTTGTTTATGCAGCAAAAACCTCTTTTGAATTAAGTTTGCCGATAAATTACCTAGTTGCAAACTCGGGTTGGTCAAATTTTCTATCATTATTTTTTATTTTTTTGGAAAAAAATGAACCTATGTTTTTGATGAATTTTCAAAGAAGTCTAAGTGCTGTAATATCAATAGCAACTATTATTCCTGTATTTTTTGTTTTAAGAAGATTTGTGAAAGTGAGATATGCGCTATTAGGGTGTTTAATGTTGGCTTTAGAACCAAGATTGTTGCTGATATCAATTGAAGGAGTAAATTATAATTTATTTTTATTTTTATTTGTATTATCTATTGCATTATTTCTAAAAAGGACAAATTTATCATTAGTTCTAAGCTTTGTATGCATTGCTTGTATGACAATAGTGAGATATGAAGGATTATTGTTGGTGGTTCCATTTACTATAATGTATTTTTTTAAATTCAGAAATAAGAAAAAATTATTATTATATATTGGAATGATTTTTTCTTTAACGTTAATTCTAATTACTGTGGGCATGTTACGAATGGATGCTACACAAGATATTTGTAATTTAAATAATTTTGATGAAATGAATTGTGGTAGAAATGGTTATGAAGGAATTCTATCAGGTCTTGAATTTTTTAATAAATTTATTATTTCAGGTGAACAAATGTCACCCAAAGTTGTAGACAATGAAGCATATGAGATTCATAAAGAGCTCTATAATAAACCGGGTGAACAAGTTATTGGAGAAGCAGCTTATGCAAGTTTTACTAGATTGCTAAAATTTTTGGGGTTATCATTAATACCATTTTTTGGATTTTTTATATTATTAAATTTCATTAATCGAGTAAAAAATAAAAAAATATTCAATATTGATTTTAATTCGATGGTAATTTTATTGTCCAGTCTCTCATTATTATTACCATCTCTTTATGCATATATGAGAGGCATAGATGAAATAAGATATGTTTTAATTTTAATGCCCTTATTTGTTATAATCTCAACTACATTTTCAGGCTCAATGAATAAAAAATTTCTTGATAATAACAAAATGTTTACAATTATAATTTTATTCATTATAATTTCATCCATATCATTCATAGAGTATGAAAAGAATGATGAAGTTAATCGAGAAAATTCTTTTTTGATTTCTAAAGAAATCGTAAAACGGACAAATGTAACTAATTCATACGACCAGTCTGGTTATCTTAAAGCTTCAATTTTATTGAATAATTGGCCAAACTTTCCAAAACCTGATTTAGATAGAAGTGGGAAATTAGAATTTGATTTTAATAGAATTGATACAAAACAATTTGAAAATATTGAGGAATTTATTGTTAAGACTAGAGATAATAATTTAAAATTCATTGTAGTAGATAATCAAAATCAATTTTTTGATGAATTTTATGATGAACCAAGTAAATTCAATTATCTCAAAAAGGTATATGCAATAGATGAGTCAAAGGTAGAATTAGCAATATTTGAGATAGACTACAATTTATTTGATTTAAGAAAACGGTAATGAAATTGAGTTTTATGCTAGTTATTTATCATAGTGAAATTGATATACTAAAAATATTCAAATTATTCAATGGGTAAAAATCCTGGTTTTCGTGCATGGTTCTATTTCAGACAAGGTTGGAGTACGTATTTTGCATTTGTTTTTGCGGCAATCAATACCTTAACTGTTACATATTACCTAGCAATTGAAAATTATCCTTTTTTGAAAAGTATTTTTCCTTCTTTTGAGCAATACATTATCATTGTTGTTATTGTAGGGATACCACTACTAATTGGAATAGGTTATGCTCATTACAAAAAAACTCCATCCTATAGAGCAGAAGCAGATGTATGGATGGAGAGCAACCCATACTGGGCCAGAGTATTAATAAATTCACAATTTAGTTTGACATTAAATTTGAAAATGATTAATTTGATTACAAAAATTTCAAATAATGAGAAAATTACAGACAAAGAGTTGGATGAATTAAGAAATCTTCAAAAACAATTTGAAGATCATATCAATGAACGTACATTGTCAAATAAAAAAGATCAAGAAAAATTCTTGAATTCAGAGAAGTTGTAGTTAAATTTATTATAACTTACTATGATCTAAGAGAGATTTTTCATTTACTTTTCCTTCTATTTTGTGATTATCAACAAACCATTTTATGGTTTTTTCTAATCCTTGTTTTAAAGTAAATTGTGGTTCCCAATCTAATAATTTTTTTGCACGAGAGTTATCTAAAGAACGAGATAATGCCCCAGTTGGTTTTGATAAATCAAAGTCAAATTTTGATGGTTGCCAATCTAATACTTCACAAATCATTTTGACAACATCAATCATTTTGTATCTAACTCCAGTTCCTAAATTAATTGGAGTCATATCATAAATTTTTTCTCCTGCAAGAATTGAACCGGAAACAATATCCTCAACATATGTGAAATCTCTCTCTTGTTCACCGTTTCCCCATATCTGGTAAGGATCCATTTTTTCTACTGCTTTGTAAATTAAAGCAATGATTGCATGTGTTTCATTTTCTCTTGGACCATATGCAGTTACAAAACGTACAGGACATCCTTTTAGACCATATTGTTTTTTAAATGAATTTAATTGCATTTCACTCATTAATTTTTCCCAACCATATTCTATATCAGCACTCATATGAGCATCTAAATTGGTAGCATCTGCATCTTGTTCTTTTAGTCTATAATCAGATCCTATAGTATCTTGTAATTTTGTTGGATAAACACAAGCTGTACTAGCAAAAACAATATTTTTTACATTAGATGAATTACAACCTTCAAAAACATGATGATCAATAGAATAATTTGAGCTAACATCAGCCGGATGAGTTGTTATATATCCACGTCCACCATGTACTGCAGCTAAATGGAATACAATTTCTTGATCTTTGAATATTGTATCCAAATCAGATTTTGAAATATACTCTAAATCCTTATTTTTGAATGTAATTTTATCTTTTGAATCTTTTAAATTTTCAAGAGTTCCACTGCTTAAATTATCAACAACTGTAACTTTAGAACCTAGAGATACTAATTTGTCAACAAGATGACTACCAATGAAGCTTGCACCTCCAGTAACTAGTACATTGGTTTCATTCCAAAAGTTTTCGGAGAATTGCGTCATCAATTAGAAATGGTAGGATATGATTTTAAAAACTGTTCTGCCCATTCGTATGTACGTCTTAGACCTTCATTCAAGCTAACTTTAGGTTTCCATCCCAAAACTTCTTCTGCCAGGCTACAATCAGCAGCTCGACCTAAATCACCAGTAGGTTTTGTTAGATCATATTTTTTTTCAATATTTTTGCCAGATATTTCGATTACTGCATCTGCAATTTCATTAATAGTAGTTTTTGTACTATTTCCAATTTGAATTGGACCTTTGTTAATTCCTTTTTCCATAGACAAAATTAACGCATCAACAATATCGGTTACATACATGAATGCTCTACTTTGTTCTCCATTACCCCAAATTACAAAATCTTCTTCAGGATATAGAATTGCTTTTCTAATTGTTGCAGGAATTACTTGAGATTTTTCTTTTGAAAGATCACTATTTGGGCCATAAACGTTGTGTAATCGCAAAATAGCTGCATCAAGTAATCCAGTTTTACTATATAATTCACATTCGTATTCACCCATTAATTTTCCCCATCCATATGAAGATTCAGGATGTGCAGGATACATGTCTTCTTCTTTAAACAATGGATGGTTTGGATCATTTTGTTTTTCTAAAGGATATGCACAAGCTGCTCCAACATATGCTAATTTCTCAAGTTTTTCATTACGTGCAGCCTCAAACATATTTGAATTGATTAAAACATTGCTTCTATAAACAAACGCTTCATTTCCAAAAACAAAATCTATTCCAGCAACAACATCTGCAAGATGAAATATTGTATCCATTCCTTTTACAGCTTGTTCACAATTTTTCATTTCACGAAGATCTAATTCAAAAAAGTTTTTTTCTAAATCTAGAATTGGTTTTCCATTTTCATCTAAAAGATATTCTTTTTTTCCTCTCCATAAGTTATCAGCAATTCTTACATTAGCACCTTTTTTTATTAATGCCCTTGTAAGATGAGATCCTATGTGACCAGCGCCACCGGTGATCAAGACATTTCTACCTGACCAATTCATAAATTTTGATTTGGAATATACATTATAAGTCTTAGATAATTTGACAGATTCGATTATATCTAATTACTAAATTGTAATATTATGAAATTACATGTTGGTTGCGGTAATGTTATTATTTCTGGATGGAGTAATTTAGATATCGAAAAATTACCAGGGGTAGATATACAAGATGATATCAGAACACTTGAAAAAATTAAAGATGAATCATGTGATATAATTTATGCATCACATGTTTTAGAACATGTTGGAAGAAATGAATTCGGAAATGTTTTAAAAATATGGAATAAAAAATTAAAGATAGATGGTATTTTAAGAATAGCAGTACCAGATTTTGAAAAAGCAATTGAGTGGTATGGAAAAACAAATAATATTTTAGACATAGTAGGCTTAGTTAGTGGTGGTCAAAAATCTGATTTTGACTATCATCAAATGATTTATGACAAAAAATATCTTACAGAAGTTTTAGAAAAATGTGGATTTGTAGATATTCATGAATGGAATTGGAAAGAAACAGAACATAAAATGTACGACGATTATAGTCAATCATATTTGCCGCACATGGATAAAGAAAATGGAATGCTAATGAGTTTAAACTTAGAAGGAAGAAAAAATTCAAAGCCAAGTTTTGATGAATTTAATTTTGGAAAATCACCTTGGAGAGAAAATACTTTAAATTAATTTTTCAAATATATCGACTAATTTTTCAGTAGCATTATAATTTGTTAGATTTTTCATTGTATAATCACAACCTGCTTCTGCAATTTCTTTCCATTTAGAATTTTTAGGATCAGATAGATAATTTTGAAATTTTTCTTTGTAATTTTTTTCATTGATGAATATTGCAGTTTCATTATCTTTGAAACCTAAATAATTACCAAAATTTTTTTTGGTCATTTCCATAAATGTTAGACAGCCAGCAGCAGGTATTTCCCAATATTTTTGAGTTGGATAATATGTAGTTGCGGCAATTGCAGACTGGTATTGAGATAAATATTCAGGATAATTTGAATTTGGAAATTGGTTACCTCGAATGCCACGATAATCCACATATGAAAGAGTGTTACATTTAGTTCTTAATTTGTAAAAATACCATCCAGAATTTCTTGGTTTTAGAAAATATGTTGCAATCCTTGATTTTAGATTTAATTTTCCGGTTGCACCCGAATTTAATATTCTATCTTTAATTCTTAAATCAAATGATTTTAGATTTTTATAGATATCAGGTTCCAACCCAAAAATTACATTTTCATAAACATATTTTTCAGGATAGTAAGTGTAAAAATAATTTTTTGGTATTGTTCCAAAATAGCAATCAATCTTCCATTGTTCATGATATGACAATTGATCATATTTTTGTGCATGATGTGGATCACCAACTCTAGAGACTACAGGTATTTCAGATTCATGGATTCCAATTAAATTTTCAGGTGTTGCATCAGTCCTATTATTAGCAAGTAAAATTATATCACAATTCCCTTTTAGTTTTGTTACATCAAATTTATTCTCGCATGGGTGTAATGATAATTCTAACCTTTCATGTTTATTTAATGAATTTAAAAAAAAATCTCTAGTTGTTCTATCAAAATGTTCAGGATTAAAATAATTATAACTTTGTTTGAAAATTAGGGATACTTTAATTTTATTTTTCATCTATATGAAAATATTGAAGTACTAATATAAAATTGGCATTACCAAATTAGATTTTTATCAGACAGGTATGAAATATTATTTATCCCAATCAAATTTTCTATTAACTAATTTATAGAGTTCTTCGTTATGAGGTTTGTAGAATTCTATTAGTAAATCTCTAGTTTCTTTTTTCATAGGTGTATATTCACGTTTATTTTTTCTTGAAATATCTTTAATTTTGGTATCTGAAAGACCTAAAAAATTAAAGATTTGGTTTAAAGTGTCATTTGTATCATCGGCAAGATCTTCTGATGAAACCATTAGAAGTTGATCTTTTGGGAATAATTCATACCAAATTTTTAGTTGATCTGCATAAAATCCTCTTGCCAAAATATTTTCATAATAGATATTTACAAGATATGCTTCATCGTTTAATTTTGATTTAGCTTTTTCAAGACCTTCCATTGCATCTTGGATAGTTTCTTCAAAACTTAGATCAGTGTCACCCTCTTGAAGCGCTATAATATAATTTGAGTATAAACGATCAATTGGATTACGTAAGTTTGAAATGATTTTTGATTTAGGAAATAATTTTAAAATTCTTTTTGCTACTAGTGGATTATAGATATAAAATGGTGTTACATCATATGTTAAAAATTTTCCAGTTTTATTTTTGATTTTATTTTTTGTAAATGTAGTAGGAAATAATGATTTATACCAATTTTGTCCTAAATGAAAATTATCATCAAAATATCCTATTTCATCATAAGCAGAACTCTCAATACAGGGATGCTGACCTAAATAATGAAATAGAGAAGTGGTTCCACTTCTAACTACACCTATAACAAAAAAATCAGGTAATACACGTAAAGGACTTGTTATGTAATTAGAAGGTCGTGAACAAAAACCATAGCGAAATTTTTGATAAATATTACGAATGATGCCATAAGTTTGTGTATTATACTTCATATTGTATCATTAATTCTATTTTTAGCAAATTTTGGAATATATAATATAAATTATCAAATCAAACGATCAGAAAGGAAATTATCAAAGAGTATAAAGACTCATATAATTTTTTTTTAGAAAACAGAGCATGTTAATTATTTCACAGAATGTGACTGATTATGAACTAGACTTTCCAAAAGATACGATTTTAAGAATTAATCTAGCCTGGTGTAACAGTTTAGACGAATTAGAAAAAATCTTAAAAAAATACAACGATTATGGAATTTTTGTCGATTTACCAATTGGCAGATTGAAACCACCTAACAATAGATACACACTAAAAGAAATGATTCCAATTTTGGAAAATTATGATAACATTAAGTATTTTGCAGTTTCAAATGTGGATGATGATGTGGATCTTGATGAATTTGTTGATTTAGTTCCAAAAAATATTACAATTGTTCCAAAAATTGAGAGCCCAAATGGAGTTAAAAATATCGATAAAATAATTAAGAGATTAGAATATGATGAAAAATTTGTAATGTTAGATCATGATGATTTATTTTCAAATATAAAAAAGAATAATGAAGATCCATCAATGTTTCAAGTATATATAAAAAAATTAATGGATAGATGTAAAGAGAATCAAGTAGGATTGTTAAGAACTGTAGGGGTGGTTTTTAGTGATGATGAAAAACGTCAAACACAATATATCAAATAATCATATCAATAATTGAATCAATAGTATAATCAGATATTTTATGTTCGGAATGGGTATCGTCTATAATTATATCAAAATATCCTAACTGAAGTTCAGATATTGAATTTTTGATTGAATTTTCATAATATTCAGATGTAGTTCCTGCAAAACAACATGAATCAAATTTATTATAAATTTGAAAATGTTTTCTATCTTCACCAAATGAGCTCATAATATATAATTCAAAATAGTTTGCTACAGAATAAAATTCAGTATTATATTGTTCATAATCACCAACATCTTCAATTGTATTTCTCAAAGAGAGAGGTAATGAACCCGCAACTGAAAATGATTCAGAAATACGGGTATCGATTGCAGGATAAACAGTAGTGGTCCAGCCACCACCAGAAATACCTATCATGTGATATTTATCAATTGAAAAATTTTCATCAAAATAATTCAATGTTAAAGAAATAGGAGTGAAGAAATAGCTCATAGGTGAAAAATCATCTCTTTCTAGATGAATGAATTGATTGTGTTTGAAAATTTTAACAGGTCCAATATTTTCAATCTCAATAATAGGTTGATTATTCATTCCTGTCAGAGGCATAGAAAATGCTGCAACCGTAAAAC
>MDSW01046143.1_pt1 | contig 25111 bp, 25 predicted proteins | sample 811171 | NCBI WGS metagenome assembly MDSW01 (sample SAMN05326641, study PRJNA326480) | marine metagenome | isolation source: seawater | place: Atlantic Ocean: North West | collected 2012 | reverse complement strand
TTCTGTTAAATAATCATGAATATTTTTTTTTTAATACTTGAAATGCTAAAGTTAAAATTTTAATTTACTTTTTAACTTTTCCAAAAATCTTTTTAAAATTAGTTAATCTTATATATTCTAAAAAACAGCTTTCCGTAGGTTTTTTAACTATTCTTGCTTTTATAACTTCTAAAATAAAACCAACTTTGTTTGGTTTTGATTTAAATGAGGATATGAGTAAAAGATCTCATTATTATGTCAAAAACTGGCCGATTGGTGGTAGACATGACTTTAAAAGTGAGCACTTAATAATTCAATTGCTAAAGGAAAAAAATTTAGTTGATATAGTTATATAAAAAATTAATATTTCACTGGTTTTGTTACTATTCTTTTTTTTTGCAAATCTGATCCAACACACGTCATGGATAAAAACCATCTACCTTTGCTACTTTCAAAATCAATTTTTTGATCTTTGTCAATAGGATCTACAGTATGATAAAGAGAGGGAAAAAAACAAAACAAACTCCCAGAATTTAAATTTTGTTCAATACAGATTTTTTCATCTTTATTTTTAAAAACAGCAAATCCTCCACTTTTATAATCTTTGCCATAAGTATTAAGAACGCATCCTATTTGAATTTTTGTGCTATCATATGGGTCATTATGAGGTGATATAGTTCCACCACCTTTAAGATATTGAATTACATGCAAACGATTTATAATTCCATCTTTTGGTGTATTTTTCTCATACTCGTTATATTTTAAACCACTTAATATTTTAATATATCTCCAAAATTCATAGACATGCTTAAAAAGTATTTCAGAATCCGAATTCCATGGAAAAAAGTAGTATGATCTATCTAAAGCTTTATAACCACCTTCTAAGCTCATATCCTTAATTTGTTTATAAAAGTAATTTTTAGTTCCTTCTTTACACTCAGTTTTTTTTCTTTCATTCCTTTTTGACAACTCGATCGACTTATCTAAAAGTCTATCAATAAAATTTTTTTTTAAGGAATTATTAAACTGGATTATGTGACCGTCCATTAACTTTTCAATTAAATTTTCTTGAAATTTATAGTCATTGACTGCTATTTTTTCTTTTAACTCTGAAAATTCAATATTTATTAAGCTTTTAAAAAAATTAGGAGTGCCTTTTTTAATTAAATTTTGCCATATTTTTCTATTAATTTCAGATGAACTATAAAACATTTATTATTTATTAAGCTAAATTTTTCATATAGTAAATAGTCTAAATTGTATGTACATCTGGAAACTAAAAAAAAAAAATGAGTTTTACAATCAACAAAAGATTTGGAATAGTAAAACCTGGCTAAATATAATAAAAAAAAGAATACAAAAAAATATATCAAATATAAAATCTAAAAAAGCTATCAAGATCAAAACTTTTTGTGCAGAGTCCCCCGTTCCCTTACTGGTTCTAAATAAAAGAAAAAAAATTAAAATCTTGGATTTTGGCAGTGGATCATTAGAGATGCCACTTAAATTAATTTATGATACCAATTTAAATACTAAAATTGAATTTTTCCTAATTGAGTCTGAAAAAATCTCATTTGAATATAAAAAAGCTTTATCTAAAATTAAAATACCAACTAATTTTTCATTTAAGATTAATACCCAAATAGACTTTAATAAAAAATATGACATATTTCATATTAGTGACTCCATGCAGTATGTTGATGATTGGAAAAATTTTTTGAAAAAAATAAAAATAAATTCACCAGAATTAATTGTATTTAACAATTTGACAGCTGGTCAAAATCCAACCTATGATGCATTGCAAAATTTTTACAACTCTTCAATACCCTATAGGTTTTACAATATAAATGATATAATTAAAAAACTTAGACCATATAAAATTATCTACAAAAGTAATTTTTTAAACAAAATAAAAAATAAATATAAAGAATACCCTCAAAAAAATTTCTCAAAAAAAATGAGGTTAGGCTATCCTTGTACATTAATTTTTAAAAAATAAATAATGAAGAAATTAAATTTTGAATCTACGACACTTTTAATAACACTTAAAGATAACGAAATTTACTCAAATAAATTAGTAAATTATTTAAATTTTCAAAACTTTAATATTCAAATATTTATAGCTGATGGAAGTGCGAAATCACAAGAAGAGATATTTAAAAAATTAAGACATAAATATACTTACTACTATTTTGGAGAAGATATAAATTTTGAAAAGTATTTTCTTAAAATTAAATTATCATTAGAAAAAATTCAAACCGAATATATTTTTTTTTGTGACCAAGATGATTATATAAATTTTAAATGTCTTAAAAAAAAAGAAGATATTTTAATTTCAAATAAAAAAATCTCTGCAACAATTGGTAATATATTTAATTTTACAGAAAACGGTGATGAAAATTATATTGTTGGAAAGATGTACAATTTTAAAATCAGAAATTATGACAACGCTATTATCAGACTATTAAGAAACAAATTGTTCAAAGGGTACTACTGCTTACATAGAAAAAATAATCTTATTAAAAGTTTCGATCTAATTATAAAACATAAAGCTAAAGATTTGAGAACAGCTGAATTTGTTCTAAATACACATTTATTGATGCAAGGTAATATTTTTTTTATCAAGGACGAAATCTCCTTGTTAAGATGGGCGGGAAACAAATATAAAGTGCATCCAATAAAATACAGTGGCAGAAGTCATATTTACTGGTTTTTAAAAAATATTAGCTCTAATAACAAACTATTAGACGAATTAATAATTCATAAAATGAGACTTTTTTCTAAGAGTTTTTCAACAAAAATTTTATTATTTATTTTCCATATTATTCCAATAGAATTAAGAAAATTTTATTTTATCATCAGAAAGTTTTTATTAAGATTATTCAAAATTTTTGTGAAAGTAAGCTATAAAAAAAATTTGTCATTCCCTTCTGGCAAGCCAGAACAAATTTTTATCAATTTTAGTAAAAAAGCAGATACACAGGTAAATGATTAACCAAATAAAAAATAGTGGAAAAGTTATAGGAAGAAAAAATATTCTTAAAAGTTTTATACTATTAATTATATATTTATCTGTAATTTTTTTAGAATTAATTAATTTTGGTTTAATTATTCCAATACTCACTATTTTATTTGAGACAGATACAATTCAAAATTTTAAATTAATGAATTTTTTTAACAATATTCTAAGTCTTGAGGATACAAGTATAATAAATATAGGTATTTTATTTTTTCTAGTTATTATTATTAAGATAATATTATTACTTTTTTTTGAATATAAAAAACAAAAATACTGTAGAGAGATTAATATCGATATTTCACTAAAAGCATACTCCTATTTTCTTCATTCTAGTTGGCAAGAAATTCTGTCGAAAGATCATGGTTATATTATTAGAAATATTAGCTCAGATACTGCCAAATTCGTTTCACAAGGAATTATAATGTTTATAGAACTTATTAAAAATACTTTATATCTTTCTTTTGTTTTAATTTTCTTATTATTTGTAAGTGTAAAAATAACTTTTTTTGTTTTGTGTTTGTTTTTCCTGCTTACTTTAAGTTTTTTTATAGTTGTTAAAAATAAACTAACCAAGTTATCAGAACAATCTGCTGAGTTCGATAAGTTTAGATATAGAAATATATCTGAGAGTATTCTTAATATGAGGGATATTAAACTTATTGGTAATGCAGATTATATTTTAGATTTATACAAATTTAATGAGCAAAAAATTTCTAAAGTGGTTATAGTTAATTCAATTGTCTCAAAAATTCCAAGATATCTTATAGAAATAGTTTTAGTTTTGTTAGTTGTTTTTTCATTAATTTATATTGATAACTCACAATATGATGTCACCCAACTTATTCCTGTTTTAGGACTTTTCAGCTTTGCAATCTTAAGAATGATACCTATTTTTTTAGCTTATAATAATAATCTTCAAGCCATTCGTATTTCAAAATTTCAAATTGATGAAGTGATAAAAAATGCATCAAGAAATGAAAAATTTTATAGTGAAAAGAAAACTACAAATAAAAATGAAATAAAAGACCATATAGATTTTAAAAAAAGTTTAGTGATTAAAGTGCAAAACGCTAACTTTTCATATGAAAATGATAAGCAAGTACTTGAAAATATTAATATCGAGTTAAATGAAGGCAGAACATATAGTGTTGAGGGTGAAAATGGATCTGGAAAGAGCACCTTAGTAGATTTAATTTCAGGATTACTTGTTCCACACAGTGGACTTGTGAAGATAAATGATAGAGATTTAAGTTCAATATCAAGCTATTGGAGATTAAATATTGGATACGTATCTCAGACAAATTTTTTAATTAATAGTTCAATCAAAGAAAATATTAAATTTGGAAGAAAACAACTATCAGATCAAGATATATTTGAAATAATTAAAAAATTGGATATGGAAAATATGATTAATTCTTTAGAAAATAAATTGGATACAAATGTCGGGAATTTAGGCGGTAACTTATCAGGAGGTCAAAAACAAAGAATTAACATTGCGCGAGCATTAGTAACTGATCCAAAATTGATCATTTTAGATGAAGCAACAAATGCTTTGGATGAGGAAGTCGAAGATAAATTTTTACAGAAAATAGACCAAATGAAGAAAAATAAAATAATTATTTTTATTTCTCACTTGCAAAAAATTAAAGAATTTTGTGATATCAATGTTTTAGTGAAAAATAAAAAAGCCACAATAGTTTAATGAAAAAAAGCAAAAAAAAAATTATATCCCTTGCATCTTATAATAAAAAAAAAATAATATGGTCAAAAAATCTTTACAATAATAAAGAAATAAAAAGTTTATCAAAAAAGCTTTTTTTAAAAGCATATAAAAAAAGAATTTCTTACTTAAATACCTGGATGAATGAACCTATACTTCAAACATCTGATGATATAATAGCCTTACAAGAAATAATATATAAAACAAAACCAGAGGTCATAATTGAGTGTGGGGTTTGCTGGGGTGGTTCAATTCTCTTTTATGAACATATGGCAAAGATTACAAATATAAAAAAAATAATTGGCATTGATACTTTTATTCCAAAAGATTTAGAAAAAAGAATATATAAAAAAGTGAGTAAAGATAAAGTAGTCTTAATAAAGGGTTTTACAACTGAAAATGATGTTGTTGATAAAGTAAAAAAAATTACTAAAAAATATAAAAATTTTTTAGTTCACCTCGATAGCGATCATACTTTTCAAAACGTTTTAAATGAATTGAATACTTACTCAAAATTTTTAAGTAAAAATAATTATATTATTGTTGGAGATACTATAGTAAATAGAATTCCTACTCAAAAACAATGGAAAAGAGATTGGAACAAAAATAATAATCCTGAGATTGCTCTAAAGGCTTTTTTAAAAAAAAATAAAGATTTCAAAATAGATAAAAAAATAAATTTTAAACAACTAATAACTCACAACCCATTAGGTTATATTTATAAAAAATAAAAATAATGATTTGTAAAATTACTGGAAAAAAAATTGAGCCATTTATGGATTTTGGAAAAATGCCTATATCAAATAACTTTATTAAAAAAGAAAATTTTGAAAATGAGTTTTTTTTTAATATGAAGGTAGGTTTTTGTGACGACGTGTCATTATTTCAACTAGCAGATTTTCCTAAACCTGAACAAATGTTCAATGAAAACTACCCTTTTTTTTCAAGCAGTTCCTACTTTATGCAACTTCATTTTGAAAAATATGCAAATTGGGTGATAAAAAATTTCTTAAATAGTAACTCAAAAATAATCGAAATAGGTTCCAATGACGGAACTATGTTAAAAAATTTTTATAAAATGGGTTTTGACTCTTTAGGGATAGAACCCTCATCTAATTGTGCTGAGATAGCTAACAATAATAACATTAAAACTATTGTGAGTTTTTTTAATGATGCTTTTTCAAAAACTCTTACAAATCATTTACATAATACCGATGCGATTATTGCAGCAAATTGTATTTGTCATATTTCTGATCTAAAGGAAGTCTTTTTAGGTGTAGAAAGATTACTGTCCAAAAAGGGAGTATTTATTTTTGAAGAACCTTATTTGGGAAGTATGTTCGAGAAAACTTCATATGATCAAATTTACGATGAGCATATTTTTATTTTTTCAGTCAACGCTATTAATAAAATTTCAAAACTGTTTGATCTTGAATTAATAGATGTATTAGAACAAAATACACACGGGGGATCCATGAGATATGTGGTTGGACGAAAAAATGTAAGAACAGTCTCAAAAAATGTAGAAAATATTTTGAAAAGAGAAAAAAACCTAGGACAAGATACACTAGAAAGTTGTATTAAATTTAAGTTAAATTGTGAAATTTCGAAAAAAAAACTCGTTGAAAAAATACAAAGTATTAAATCAAGAGGAAAAAAAATAGCTGGCTATGCCGCAACCTCAAAAAGTACCACTGTCTTAAATTATTGCGATATTGGAACAAATTACATTGATTGTATATTTGATACCACTAAAGAGAAAATAGGAAAATATTCTCCAGGAAAACATATACCGATTATATCGTATGATAGTTTTTATAATCAATTACCTGATTATGCATATTTATTTGCTTGGAATCACAAAGAAGAAATATTTAAAAAAGAAAAAGAATTTATAAATAAAGGAGGGCGTTGGATCTCCCACGTAGATATTTAAGATGAAAATTTTGATAACAGGTGGAGATGGAAGGTTTTGCAATGAACTTAAAAAATTTTTTTATGGAAAGAATATATTTTATTTAAGTAAAACAAAATTTAATATTTTAAAATATCAATTCATTTTGAAAAAACTAAGAGATTTAAAAATAGATACTTTAATACACACAGCAGCCTTGTCTAGGCCAATGGCGATACATAATTCAAAAATAGAAAAAAGTATTGATACAAATATAATTGGGACTTGCAACGTAGTTAAGGCTTGTCAAAAATTAAATATTAAACTGATCTATTTTTCAACTTCTTATGTATATCCTGGAACTCAAGGCAATTATGATGAGGAAAGTCTTCTTAAACCAATTAATAACTATGCATGGTCTAAACTTGGTGGGGAATCTGCCGTTCAAATGTATAAAAATTCGCTTATTTTAAGAATTGCAATGACGGAATATCCCTTTGTACATAAAAAAGCTTATGCAAATGCAAAAACTTCTTTTATATACCAGCATGATTTTGCTAAAATTTTACCAAAACTTCTTAAAGAAAAAGGAATAATTAATATTGGTGGAAAAAAAATGACAATCTATAAATTCGCAAGAAAAGATAATAAGTACGTCAAACCAATTTATTTAAAAAGAGGGGATAACTTTCCAAAAGATAGTTCTATGAAAATATACAAACTTAAAAAAATTCTAAAAAATTAATTTTTATTTGAAATGAATTATGACGAATTTTTAACTCTGATTATAGTTACACATAGGTCTGATAAGAATTTGTTAGAAAATAAATTAAATAAATTAGCACCATTCTTTAGGACTTTGATTATTGAAAATTCTAACGATAAGTCTTTAAAATTATTTGAAGAGAAGTATTCAAATGTAAAAGTTTATTTTGTTGATAATACTGGAAATGGAGGAGGTATTAATCAAGGTCTTAGACTAACAAAAACTAAATTTGCCGCTTACATAGATTTAGACATAGAAATAGATAAACCTGATATTGATAAATTTGTCCAGAGAGCAGAGGAAATAAAAAATTTTGCTATTTTAATCCCAAATCTTGATAATAAATATAAAACTAATGAAATAAAAGAGTGTTACGAATTTACTGGTAGTATGATGTTCTTAAATTTGGAAAATCTGAAGGACGTGGGAGAATTTGATGAAAATATATTTCTGTATTATGAGGAATATGATTTTGCTCACAGATGTAAAATTTTAAATAAAAAAATTTTTTTGCTGCCTGATATAAAAATATCACATAAGCCATCCTCATCAGTTAAAGTTAACGACGAAAAAATAAATGATTTGAAGGTATTAAGACAATGGCATTTTATGTGGTCAAAATTTTATTTTTTTAAAAAAAACTTTAGTTATTTTTATGCACTAAAAAAAACTTTTCCTGATTTTTTTGTAAATTTGGTCAAATTGATAATTTTATTTCCGTTTAACAAAAACAAGTCAAAAATATTTTATGCAAGATTGGAGGGCTTATTAAACTCTATAATTGGAAAACGATCATCAAAAAGACTTTAAATCAATTAAAGCTATATTCGGGTATATTTCTTCTTCATCTCCGTCATTTTCAGCCCCCTCAAGAAAAAGTAGTATTTTCTCATCGTAATTTATTACATCTCTAATACGTCTACCTAACTCTACTTTCTCAAGATTTGAAAATTTATTGTTTTTATCTAAATTAAAAAAGTAGATAGATTTAGCTCTTAAAGAGCTAAATATGTACTGGTCATCTTTTACTTTAGTAATTTCCGATATACCAATTGAAGGTGTAAAATACTTAATGGGCTCAATGAAGCCATGATCTTTATGTGATTTTAATAAAGGATATTTTTTAATTTTTTCCTTTGTTTTTTTGTAGTGTTCTCCATATGATGAAATCGGCCAACCGTAATTTGGCACATCCGTATTGTCTAATTTAATAATATTTATTTCATCACCCCCTTTAGGACCATGCTCCGTAGCTAAAATTATATTTTTACTTTTATCAAAGTATAGACCCTGTATATTCCTATGACCTTTAGAAAAGATTTCAAATTTATTATTTTCAAGATTAATTTTTATAATTTTACCAAAATAACTATCATTTTGTTGGGCCAATTTTCTATATCTGTAATCACCAACAGTTAATAAAATATTATTTTTGTTTAAATTCACTATTCTTCCACCTGTCTGGTGAAAATTTAACTCTCCATCTTCATTGTTTTTACTTACACATTCTTTAGGATCAAATAACTCCTTAAAATTTAATCTTTGGAAATTTAACTCAGCATAAATGATAATTGTATTCCAACAATCATTTTTCATTTCATTTGTAAGAGAAACAAAAACTTTTTCATCGAAAATTTTCAAATCTTTCACTGATAATTTAGTACTTTTATAAAACTGATTTTCATTAATGAAATTTTCTATATTATTAGGGATTTGATTGAATACTATATTTTCATTATTATCTCTTTCGCTATAGCCAGTAATCCCTATAGCAGTAAGGAGAAAAATTTTGTTTTTATAATAATCTAAATAAGCACTTCCATAATAATTTAGATTTGTTATTCCATATTTGAACGAAACTCCCTCAGGTTTGAAATAATCAATGCTAAATTTATCAAATTCATCGGTTCTATGTTTAATAAAAACGATGTTCTTATTAGATTTTTTTAAACTATTGTCATCACGAATAATTATATTTTTTAATTTGTTTACTCTTTCCGCTATTTCTTTATCTCTCAACTTAATATCATTCTCCCTTTCGTTAATAATCTTATATGGAAAAAAGATTTCTTTTAAAACTTGTTTGGTTTGATAGGGCAAAATATTTTTTAAGCTACTAAGGCTACTGTTTCCAATACTAAAACTTATAATTAAATAAATAACTAAAAGAGATATACTTATTATGAATAATTTTTTTTTTAGCATTTTTTTTTAATAAACAATTTAATATAATTTTTTTAGTAGGTTTAGAGTGTTCTTAATGTCACGGTTGATATTTTTTCTAAACCTCAATTGTAAGTTTTCTATTTTTTTTTTTGAAACTAGGTAAGAATTTTGATTAAGAACAGGGGAATTTGTTTTTTTTATTTTCATTTTGTATCCATTTTTTTTAATCAGATCTAATATATTTCGGACGGTATAATTTCGTGTTAAAACGTTATAAATTTCACCATTAAAAAGATTTCTATTTATAAAAAAAATAATAGTTTTAATTGCATCATCTAATGAAAGGTATGGTCTAAACTGATCAAGAGCGTCATTCCATACAGGTATTTCTTTTTTAATTATTGTATTGAAACAAAATTTATTAACAGCTGTATGAAATCTCATACCTTTAGAAGTCCCTGTAATTGTCCCAAACCTAAAAGTAACAAATTTTAATTTATTCTTATTTTTTTGAAGAATAATTTCCTCTTTTAACTTTACATCCGCATATGGACTTTGCGGCCTAAGGGCTGAAGTGCTTTCACTCACAATATTTTTTTGTATTCCATATACACTTGTCGATGATATATGCATAAGTTTTACTTTTTTTTTTAAGCAATATTTTAAAACGTTATTAAAAACAGTTAAATTATTGTTTATTACTTCTTCTTTATTCTTAAAAGATTGTTCAGCATTTGTAATTGATGCAAGGTGAATTACCAAATGTATTTTACTATTAATATTATTTAATAGGTCCTGATTTTTTAAGTCTTCGTTGATAAAAATAAATTTTTTTTTTTTTGTTTTTAAATTAAATAAGACGTTTAAATTGTTCGATGATGCGTTATCAATTAGGTAAATTTTTTTGAGATTCTTCACAGAGTGGATTTCTTCAATCAACTTAGAACCAATATGACCAAGTGGACCAGTTATTATAATATTCATAAAATTAATAAGCTTGTTTAAATTTTTTTTTTATAAAATGACTGAAATTTCTTATATACTCACTCTCTGAATATTCAGTATCACATAATACAATTATTGAATTATTTTGTTTTTTGAATCTATAAGTTACCCAGTGCAATGGTGGTATTTTTAACATTTTGTTTTGATTTGATTTTAGATCATATCTGTATTTATATTTATTCTTGTTAAATATAGATATCTCTGATTCACCATATATTTGATAAATTATTTGTGTACATTTTTTATGCGCATGTTTTCCCCTTAAAGAATTTTTTTTTCCCGTCACAATAAAAAGCCTTTTAAACTTAAAAGATTTTATTTTTTTAAGGTAAAAAGGCACCAACGTGCCATTATTATTTTTAATTTTCCTAATTTTTATAAAACTTGGTTTTGTTGTAATTTTTTTATTCACTAAATTACTCTTTTATTCAAAATTTAACTATAAAGCACTATATTATTTTATTCTACTTACTATGTAACTGGCAGAGTTTTTTTTTGAAATTAAAAAATTTCTAATACTATTTTGTCTTTTTTTAAGTTTAGGATAAATTCTATTATTTGTTAGTAATTTTAAAATTTTTTTGATTTCAATTTCATTTGATATTTCGATAATTCCCAACTTTTCAGGAGTCCTTAGCCACGGAAAAAATTTACTACCTAATTGTACAATAACTTTATTAAAATAAAGACCCTGATATAAAATAGACGTAGAGACTGTACCCATTATTATATCACTTTTGCTTATGATATTTTCTGTAAGATTGTAATTATCTACAATCAGATTTTCCTTCTTTATAATATTTTTAGTGATTAAATCTTTTGAAATTTTACTTATAGAACTTCCCTTTTCTTTAATTTTAAATTCAAATTTATTTTGGAAGTCATTTTTTATAACTTTTGCTACCATTTTGAGATATTTACCATCAATATTATTTAACCAAATATGACTAGATCTTATGTAAATAATTCTTTTCTTTTTGTTAAAATTATTTTTTAAATTTCTTGCAAAATCAAAATCTCTTGCTGATCCACAGATGAAAATTTTATCTGGAACATCAAATTTCTTTTTTTGTAAATTTGAAAAATGTATAAAGTCTGACTGCCCGTAACAAAATAAATTATCTAGACTATTAAATAGAAATTGGGAAGTTAAAGATTGTGTAGTCAAAGAAACACCTTGCACAGCATATCCAAAAGTTTTTATATTTTTACTTTTACAAGCTGCAATAAAAGGTTCATTTCCAATGACGGTTTTAACAATTATACTTTTAGGATTAATCTTATCTAGCAATTTTAAATAAATCTCATAAGATATTTCAAATTTCAAAAAATCAGAGAAACTTGCTTTGTGATTTTTAAAGTAAAAATTAACAAATTTTTTATATTTAAACCAATTTTTTAAGCATTTAAAAAATAGGTTTAAAAATATTTCAATATGTAAAAACTTATAATAATTCAAAATATTTTTATTTTTATATAAGTTTTCATAAATCTTAGATCTTCCATCATCAATACTAGAAAAAAAAATATAGTAATTTATATTTTTTTTCTGTAGTTCTTTTACAATTGGTGTGAAAGACATTTGGTTGTGATAATCAAAATTTAAAAATAAAATTAAATCTTTTTTTATTACTTTTTTTCTAAAAATGTTAAAGATTAAAAAAAATTTTACTATTTTTGTACATTTTAAAAAAAAATTAATTAATCTTCTTAAAGAATAAAATAATTTTGAAAGAGATAATATTTTAGTTTTTTTATCATTTTTTTTATTTTCATACATTAAATGCTTTATACTCTCTTCAAAAAGATAATTATAATTTTTTGAGAAAAGTAATGAAATTTTATTTCCGTATTTTTTTCTTATAAATTTTTGACTAACTTGACGAGTTAAAATATTTTTTTCATTAAAATTGATTGTGTTAAATTTACTATTTTTACTTAAATTAGATTTAAAGTTTTTCATTAAGAAATTTATAAAAAATATTGTTTTTTTTAGAATTATATTTATATTTTATTATTAAAAAAAACATTTATAAAATCCAATTATAGTCTAATTTAGGCAATTAAAGTTAATTTGGTAACTATCTTATGAAAAATTTTGCTCCGATTGTCGTATTTTGTTACATTAAACTTAATTCATTAAAAAAACTTTTTCAAAGTTTAAAAAGAAATAAAAATTATAAAAAGCACCGGATTATTATTTTTTCAGATGGACCAAAAAACAGAAAAGATATACCAAAAATAAAAAAAGTAAGAGATTTTTTAAAAAATATCAAAGATTACAAAAGAATAAAAATCATAAAGAGAAAAAGAAACTTTGGTCTTGCGTCCAACATTGTTAATGGTGTAACTGAAGTTTTAAATAAAGAAGATTCAGCTATTTTTTTAGAGGATGACATTATAGTTTCATGTGATTTTTTAAAATATATGAACTTAAATTTAAATAAGTATAAAAATTCCAAAAAAGTCTGGCACATATCTGGTTTTAATTTTAATGTTGATATCAAATCTAAAGAAACCCAATTTTTCACTAGAGTTTCAAATTGTTGGGGTTGGGCGACTTGGTCAAATAGATGGCGCTATTTTAAAAAGAACCCAAAACATATTATCCACAATTGGAGTAAATCTAAAATTAAAAAATTTAATTTTGATAATACAAGTAATTATTTTTCTCAGATAGAGAGAAATTATAATAAAACTCTAAACAGTTGGGCAATATTTTGGTATGCAACAATATTTGAAAAAAAAGGTCTTTGTATAAATCCTGTAAAATCGTTATCTAAAAATATTGGTTATGGAGTAAATGCGACTAATACTCATAGTATTACAAAAGTTTTAAATCCAAAAATTTATAATTTAAACAAAAAAATTACTTTCCCATTGAAAATAACTGAGGATAAAAAAATCTTTCATACCCTTAAAAAAAGCTTTTATTTTCAGAATTCAAAAATGAAATTAAGAAATTTCATAAATTATTTATTAAAATAAATCGAATATTATTTTCTTATATTCATTGTAATATTTTAATAAATTTTTATTACTTTCTAAGTAGGAATTTTTTATAAACTTTTTTTCTTTGGATTTATTAAATTTTTTATTTTCGTTAAACAATATTTCTGCCAATTTTATATTATCATCTGGGTAAAAAAATAAGCCTCTTTTAGGATTTTGTTCGTAATGAATTTTTATTTTTGACAAAATTATTTTTTTTCCAATAGATTTTGCTTGTTCAACAGTACTACTTCTACCCTCAAATTTGGAAGGATTAATCACTGCAATTGAATGATACATTAAGGACATAAGTTCATGGTAAGGCACTATTCCTAAATATTTATAATTTGATTTTAATTTATTTATTGCAATAAATTCTTTTAATCTCTCATAGTTTTGAAAACCCTTTTGATCGTCATTACTGCCAGTAGATAAAATTAATATATTATTATTTTTGTTCTTTTGGCGTAAATAATTTAAAGCTTTTAATACAACAATATGATTTTTATGTGCCCAATATTGATTTGGTAGAAAAAAAAAATTTGAGGAAAAATTGTATTTTTTTTTTAAATTCTCCAATTTAATAATTTTTTTTTTAATTGGAGGAGGGAATACAAATCTATTAATTACAGAATTATCATAACCAGAAAGAGAAATTTTCTTTAAATCTTTTTTTGCATCATTGCTAATTAGTAAAATTTTGGATGAAAATTTTGAGGATAAATGCGTATTTATATTTCTTAGAATTCTTTGTTTTAGAGGAAAGTTTTGTGGAAAATAAAGATGCTGAAAATCTGCCACTAAAGATAAAGTCTTAACTGAGCTTTTTTTTCCTAAGATTATATTATTATTAAAAACATTAATATGAGACAAAACATTGATTTTATTTTTTTTAAAAAAGTCTTCATAATTATTTGATTTACCAAAAAGTATTACTTTAAATTTGCACCAGACTCTTGACCATTTTGATTGATTCCAAAAAAAATCTGTTTTAATTAATTTTAAATTTTTAAATTCTTTTTTTTCATCCTTATTTAATTTTTTTCTAACTATCAAAACCGGTTCAATTTTTCCCTTTGAAAATTTGTTAATACAATAAATAAGATTTTTTAATAGATAGAAACCACCTAGCCAATTTTTATATTCAAAATTTATTAAAAAAGCGACTCTTTTCATTTATTCTATTTAGTTTGTAATAAAAGGTGTTTCAAAATTTAATTCATCAAATATTGTTTTGATGTTTATTTTAATTTTAAGAAAATTTGATTTATTTTCATAAACCTCTCTCCATGTATACAAAACAGGTAGATAATTATTATTTTTAAGTTTAAGACAACCCTTAGCCGCCCATGCAGCTATGTGTCTCCTGCTTATATTTGTTGGCAATGTTCGTATATCTATTCTTCCATTCATTAGTTTTTTTGGACCGCCAGAAATTTTTAAAAAAGATAGTTTAACTGGATCTTTAAAATCGTTGACTTTGAATACTCCAAATTGTCTATGAATTAAGACACATGAAAGAAGCCTTACAGTCATATCAATCTTCTCTTCGCGAGTTTTTGTATTACCTAGCATTCTGTCTAATCTATTTAAGTAATACTCTCTTGTATCGTTTCCAATTTTTTCATACCATCCAATTTTATTAATATCTTTATAAGTCTCATAATTTTCTGAACCTTCTATTCCTTTTTTTTCACTTTCTAACCAATATTTTTTAAGTTTAAGATAATTATCATTTAGTTTTAAGTTTATTTGTTTAATATCAAAATTTGTTTTTAATAAATCTCCAGTTCGTACAATCTTAATAACATTGCTTAAACCAATAATTTTTAATAATTTCTCAAAACTTGTAATATAAGTATCAAAAATTTTATCTAGGTTTTCTCCTTCAATAAATTTTCCCTCAAAATCTTCAATAAAAATAGTAAAACTTGCACCCGGAAAATATTTTTCGCTTATTTTATTATTTAGATCAAAAAGTGTTTTTAAAGATAATACTTCACTCAAATCGATAAAACCTTCATCTTTACCTGAAAAGAATTTTTTTGGACCCCAAGTAAGAATTGTATCAATTGGAATATTCTTATTAACATAGTATTCAATAATATCGTAAAGTATTTTAAATTGGTCAATATCTGGGGCTGAACCTATTCTTGTTTTAAGACTTCCTATAAAACAGTTCGCAATATAGCTAATTGTTTCTTTTTTGTTTATTTTACTATTCTGATATAAATCAAAATTTCTTTTACTGATTTGATTTAAATTACTAAAATATTTACTTAAGTCTTTTTCAATTTTTTTTACAATTGGATTATTTTCATCTTCTTTAATAAAACAAGTCAACTTAAATGTTTTGTTTGTATTAAATTCTTCAACTATTTTAAAGCATTCTTCTAAATGCGTTAGGTTACTAGTTCCTGTTAAAAGTGTCACATTATTATTTAGAGATAGAGAATTAAAAAAAATTTTTTTTCTCCCCTCCAAAGTTGATCTTTGTTTTTCATCACTTTTTCTATACAAAGAATTTAAGATAATTGTTTTATTTAATATTTTTAATTGTCTCTCTAAATCTGGTCTTTTAATTAGTATGTTTGCATTTAGTTGTATTACATCAAATAAACTTGATAAATATTTCTTTGATATCAAAAACTCAAGATTTTTTTCAGTTGATATTGAAATTCCTATAAAATTTATTCCACCAACTCTTTTTTTTTTAATCTCATTGAGTCTATTTATAATCTCACTATCTTTACTCATTACTGTTTCTAATGTTTTGGTTTTAACAGCTGGGTTTGTATGAATATATAAAAGATCTATTTTTTTAAGAATTTCTAGGCTATTTTTCAAAGATAGGTTTAAGTTTTCCAACGAATAATCTTGAATGCTAAAATCATTATTTTTAAATTTTAGTCCCCATTTAGTACATATAAACATTCTAGATAAATTTTTAGGATATTTTTTTATGTAATCACCAATTCTTTTTTCACTCTCTCCGTATTGAGAGGAAGTATCAATCATCAAAATTTCAGATCCATTTTTTTTTAAATGTTTAAATGAGGAATTTATTAGATCTTCAATTTTTTTATCACTTGGTCTAGTATAATTTTTATTATTAACCATATTAACACCTGCGAGTGAAGCTGTACCAAGACCTAAAGGGAAAAAACTTATTTTTCTATCATCAATAAAACCGTTTTTTTTAAACATTAGTAAATATATCTAGCAAATTTGACATATAAAAGTAAATGATTAAGATTTATATAGCCCTTATATGAATAATAATAAATCATTAAATTGCAGATTATGTGAAGAGAAAGCAAATTTAGTTTTTAGTAAAAAAATTTTAAATAAGTTTATAGTTAACTACTATAAATGTTCAAATTGTGAATCTCTACAAACAGAAAAACCTTATTGGCTAGATGAAGCTTATAGTAAATCAAACTTATGCGATGACGATTTGGGAGCAGCATATAGGGCTCTAAGAAATCATGAAAAAGTATTTATTTTGAGTAAATTATTAAAAGTTAATAAAGGATTGGACTGGGGTTCAGGAGATGGACTGTTATGCAGGTTATTAAGGGACTACGAATTAAATTTTTTCTCTAGTGATAAATACTCATTACCAAAATATTCATCTAAATTTTTAATTTCAGATTATAATAATATAGATTTAATCGTCTCATTTGAGGTATTTGAACATATGTCAGAACCAAATAATGAAATTGATTTTTTATTTAAGACAGGACCAAATTCAGTTTTTATTTCAACTTTGTTTTATAACAATAACGAAAAAAATTGGCACTATTTACACCCTGATAGTGGAATGCATGTTTTTTTTTATAGCAAGAAATCAATAAAAATGATTGCTAAAAAGTATAATTATGACGTTTGGTTTTTTGATAATCAATATGCATTATTTTATAAAAAAAACTACATATCAAATTTGAAATTAAAAATTTTAAATTTCTTTTTCAATAAATATGCAACAAAATTAATTAGAATGTATTTGACTATTTTACCAGCCAGAGGTATTGAAAAAGACAAAAAACAAATTTCCTAATTAAGACAATGAAAGTAAAATTTACCGATCTGTATAAATTAATTAGAAATAAAAAAACAATTTTTAATAAAATTAATGGATTGATCAAGAATTCTAAATTTGTAGGAGGAGAAGAAATTACAAATTTTGAAAAAAATTTTTCAAATTTTGTAGGAAGCAGATATTGTGTAGCTCTGGGTAATGGAACAGATGCTTTAGAGATAGCTATTCAGTCACTAAATATAAAAAAGGGTTCAGAAGTCATACTTCCTGTAAATACATGGATTTCTACCGCTGAAGCAGTTATTACTAACGGTCTTAAAATAGTATTTTGTGATATTAATTTAAACGATTATTCAATTTGCTTAGATGATTTAAAAAAAAAATTAATAAAAAAACAAAATTAATAATGCCAGTACATCTTTATGGAAATCCATCAGATTTACCTAAAATAAAAAAAATTGTTCAAAAAAAAAAAATTAGCATCATCGAGGATTGTGCGCAAGCTCATGGTGCAAAAATTTACAATAAACATGTTGGTACTTTTGGGGATGTGGGAACTTTTAGTTTTTTCCCTGGTAAAAATATTGGAGCATTTGGAGATGCAGGTGCTCTGATTACTAATTCAAAAAAAATCTACAATTTTGCCATTCGAGCAAGAAACCATGGAGCGCAATACAAGTATGATCATAAATTCTCTGGAAGAAATTCTAGACTTGACACCATTCAAGCTGCAATTTTAAATATTAAGTTAAAAACGTATAACAAAGTCATTAAAAAAAGAAATAAATTAGCTAAAATTTATCTCAAAAACTTATCAGAAATAAAAGAAATAGGACTTTTCAAATTAAAAAAAAATAATACTTATGCTTTTCATCAATTTGTGATTATTACAAAAAAAAGAGATCAACTAAGAAGTTTTTTAAAAAAGAGGGAAATTGATACCATGATCCATTATCCATATATGTTAAATGAACTTAAATTTTTCCCAAAAACAAAAAATCTTAAAAAAAGTAAAAAACTTGGTCAAAAAATATTAAGCTTACCAATTTCTGAGGAACATACAGAAGAACAAATTTATTTTATAACCAAGAAAATTAAGGAATTTTTTAAATATTAAAACCTAATAATTCAAAAATGAAACAATTATTCAATGACTTAATTGGGATAACTGGTTATCAAATAAAAAATAAAAAATATTTATACGATCCAGATAAAAATTTATTAAAATCTATTAAACACTTTCAAATCAAAAGTATTTTAGATGTTGGAGCAAATAAAGGACAGTTTGCACTCAGACTTTTGAAAAATAATTTTGAAGGCAATATAATGAGTTTTGAGCCACTAAATAAGGAGTATGAAATGTTAAAAAAATTATCTTCCAAAAAGAAAAATTGGAAAGTTGCAAGAAGATGTGCGCTTGGCGATATAAACAAAATTAAGAAATTTCATATTTCAGGCAATAGAGAGAGTAGTAGTTTACTAAAAATTTTAAGAAAACATACTGATTTAAGACCTGATAGCAAAACAATTAAAATTGAAAAAATTAACGTTGAAAGATTGGACAATTTTAAAAGAGAGATCAGTAAATTAGAAAAGAATTTATTATTAAAAATTGATACTCAAGGTTCAGAAATTGATGTTTTAAAAGGGGCAGGCAATCTAATAAAAAATATTAAATGTCTTTTTGTTGAGGTATCCTTAGTACCTTTATATAAAAATCAAAAACTATGGTTAGATATAATTGAATATGTTAAGAAATTTGATTTTAATGTTTGGTCAGTAGATCAATTACTTAAGAATAATATTACAGGACAAACTTACCAGATAGATATTTTTTTTTATAAAAACAGATGAAAATCGTAATAACTGGCAGCTCAGGATTTATAGGATATCATTTAGCATCTGAGTTATTGAATAGAAGATATAAAGTAATCGGAATTGATAATAATAACAATTATTATTCTAATCTTATAAAAAAAAAACGTGCTAACAAATTAAAAAAAAATAAAAACTTTACATTTCATAAAGTGAACCTTGTAAATGAGAAAAAATTAGAAAAGATTTTTTTAAAACATAAACCAGAAATTATTTTTCATTTAGCTGGACAACCAGGTGTATTATATTCGCTTAAACACCCAAAAAGTTATTTAATTAATAATGTAATTGCTACGCAATCGCTTTGTAAAATATCAAAAAAACATAATATAAAAAAATTTATTTTTGGTTCTTCAAGCTCGGTTTATGGAGATCAAAAAAAATTTCCTATACGAGAAACTTTTAAAGAAAACCCAAAAAATCCTTATGCAAAAACTAAACTTTCATCAGAGAAAATTATTGAAAAAAGTTTTAAAAAATCAAACACAGACTATATCATTTTTAGATTTTTCACTGTTTACGGACCTTTTGGCAGGCCTGATATGTTCATACATAAATTTCTAAATTCTATAAAAAAAAATAAAAAAATAAATCTATATAACTCTGGACTTAATTTTAGAGATTTTACCTATATTGATGATGTTGTAAAAATTTTGTTAAAAAATATAATGATTTCTCCAAGTAAGAAAATTTTTAATATTTGTAGATCAAAACCGATAAAAACTATTCATTTAGTGCAACTGATTGAAAAAATTTTCAAAAAAACCGTCAAAATAAGAAAGATCGGCTTTGTTAAAGGTGAAATGTTAAAAACACATGGAAGTAATAGTTTATTAAAAAAAAATTTTAAAAGTATTAGTTTTACAGATATAAAATATGGCTTAAAAAAAACAATAGCATTTTATAAAAAATACGGATATTAAAATACTCATTGTAGATCATGATAAAAATTAATAGACCATTTGTTTTTTCCAGTAAAAGATATTTTGATAAAAGAGGCTATTTTCAAGAATTATATTTAAAGAAAAATTTCAAAACATCTGCAAATTTTACTGCAATCGCACATTCAAAAAAAAAAGTGATAAGAGGTATGCATTTTCAGTTAAAACATAAACAAACCAAGATAATTACGGTATTGTCAGGAAAAATTATGGATATATCAATAAATCTGAAAAAAAATTCAAAACATTTCGGGAAAAAATATTATTTTTTGATGGAGGAAGGTCAATCAGTTTATATTCCTAACTTTTTTGCACATGGTTATGAGTGTTTGTCTGCAACTGCTACAATTTTATATCATCTTGATAATTATAGAGATCCAAAAAACGAGTCTGGTCTGCCATACAATGACAAGGACTTGAAAATTAAATGGAGAACAAATAATCCAATATTATCGCCTAGAGACAAAAAACATATGAATTTTAGAGAATTTAAAAGAAAGATAAAAACTTTATAGCTTTTTTGAATATGCTTTTATAAATTTGAGAGGTTTCTTTAATATTTTCACTAAGTATAAAAAATATACAAAAATTTTATTTTGATTATTATCAATTCTAATTTGATTTAAATCTTTCAGATGATCAATATAATTAATTTTTGATGAAAACCCGCCTTTTTCAAATTTTCCAAATACCTCAATTTTTTTTGATGAAATACCTTTAAGTTTAAATTTTTTAATCATTTTGTAAAAAAAATTTAAATCAGCACTTAAATATTTATGGTCATATATTCCTACCATTTTATGTTTCTCTGTTTTGATAAAGAAGCCAATCGAATGTGAGGTATAAAAACCAAAACTCCAAGATAATTTCCATGGCTTGTAACCATGCATAAGTTTATATTTTTGTACACATCCGAATAAGAAATCAATTTGATTTTCTAAAAAATAACGATTTACAGTTTGTAAAGCATTATTATAGTAAATATCACCAGAGTTTAAAAAACCAACTAAATCACCATTTGCTAAATTAATTCCTTTATTCATTGCATCCCAAATACCACTATCCTTTTCGCTTAATAATATTGATATATTTTCTGTATATTTTTGAATGATTTCTAAAGTTCCATCTGTTGAGCCGCCATCAATAATTATATATTCCAAATTTTTGTACTCTTGGGCAAGAACACTTTTTATAGTTTCTTCTATAGTGTTTGATGAATTTTTTACAACGGTAATAATTGAAATTTTATTTTTTTCCATTAATTCATAAATTAATATATACCTCTAAGTAAGTAATATAAATAAGTTTTTAAATTGAAATGATAAATAATTTTTTAATTTTTTTTTTAATTTTTTCATTTACTCTAATATTTTTTTGTAGAAAATATAATATTCTTATTGATCAAAAAATAGAAAAACACAAAAAATATTCCACTAAAAGTAAAAGCTTTTTAATTGGTGGAATTTTAATTATTTCTTTTTTAAATTATTACCATCTTTTCGTGACATATGATCCTGTGCTATGCTTATTTATAAACTTTATATTTCTAATTGGTATTTTGTCTGATCTCAAAAAGATAAATAATGTAAGTTTAAGATTTTTTTTACAATGTACTCTAGTTTTATTTTTTGTAAATTTTTTAAGCTTAAAAATTACAAATACTAGAATAGATTTTTTTGATCAATGGCTAACTTCACCTGTGGTTAACATTTTATTTGTGACCTTTTGTTTGCTTGTTCTAAAGAATGGTTCAAATTTCATCGATGGTATCAATGGTTTAACGATAGGATATTTCTTTATTATTTTTTTGATAATTTTTTTTAATTTAAATTATTTTGAATATGATAAATCTCTATTAGAAAACTTAATCATAATTTTATTTATTGTTTTACTATTAAATTTATATGGAATCCTGTATCTTGGTGATTCTGGTTCTTATACTTTAGGATTATTTACAGGAATTTTCTTGATTGATTTTGCGCAAAACAATATTTCAATATCTCCATATTTCATAATCATTCTGCTTTGGTACCCTTGTTTTGAGCTTTTATTCTCGATGATTAGAAGATTTTTAAAAAAAATAAAAACTTATGAGCCTGATACAATTCACTTACACCACCTAATTTTCAAAAAAATTAAAACATATTATAAAATTAAAAATAATAATGTTTCCCATTTAATAACTACTTTTATTATTAATTTTTACAATTTAATATGTTTTTTTATTTCAACAAAATATATTTATTCTTCAGGAAGTTTAATAACAATTTTTCTAATTAATATTTTTGTTTATATTACTTTATTTAAATATTTAAAAAGAATATAAAATAACTACTTCCTCTTTAATGAATTAATGCTTAGTAAAAAGAGATAAAATACTGATTTTAAAAAATTAAAATTTAAATAAGTATTATAAACTTTAAAACCATCGGACAATTTTTGTATAAAATTCGAAGATAATGAATTTTCTGAATGACTCCATTCAACTAAAAAATACGGAAAATTGTATGCATATATATTATTTTTTGTAATTTTAAGCCATGCCACATAGTCCTCTTTAGTTTTCAAGGGTGGAAATAAATTTTCTGTAATTAGTTCTCTACTTAAAAATACAGTTGAAAGTCCAATTTCACAGTCTGTTAGCAGATCTTTATATGTAATTTTAGATTTTTTGCTAATTGCATGAATTATTTTATTCCCCCCCTTTTTTTTATAATTACAGAAAGTAAACTTATATTTATTTTTTTCCATAAACTGCAATTGTTTTTCTATTCTATCTGGAAGCCAATAATCATCAGCATCTAAAAATGCAATTATTTCTCCTGAAGAATTTTTTATTCCTACATTTCTTGATTCTCCAGCACCTAAATTACTTAAATTTTTAATTATTTTAATTTTATAATTCCCTTTTGTGATTTCTTCTAAAAAAAATAAATCGTCTGTGATTGGATCATCATAAATTAAAATTATTTCAAAATTCTGAAAAGTTTGATTTAAAACCGATTCCAAAGTTTTTTTTATATGATTTTTTTTTCTATAATAAGGTATTATTATACTTACTAATGCCATATTTTAAATTTACTAATTAATTTGATATCTAATATATATTGAGAGAATATAAATAACAAATAATGTATTATACAGTAGCTAAATTTTTTTTGTCTCTTTTTGACTCACAAAACAAAAAAAAAATTTGTAATTATTTTTTAAAAGAAAATAAAGGAAAAATTCAAACTTTAATTGATGTTGGCGCTCACCGTGGCGAAAGTATTAAGTTTTTTAATAAATACTTTTCAATTAATAAAATTTATGCATTTGAACCAAGACTAGATAATTTTGAAATTTTAAAAAAAAAAATAAAAAATTTAAATAACGTCGAAATTTTTAATTTTGCATTAGGAGATAAAAAAGGTTATGCAGATTTACACAATCATTACGATTCTGAGTCCTCAACAATTGCAGAAATAAATCAGAATTCTAATTATTTTAAAAAAAAAAACCTTTATTTGAATTTTTTGAATTTAAAAAAAAAAAATAACAAAAATACAAAGGTAAAAATCGAAACTTTGGATAATTTAATAAATGTTGAAAAAATAGAATTTATTGATTTAGTTAAGATAGATACAGAAGGTTATGATTTTCATGTTATCAAAGGTCTTGGTGAATTAATTACAAAGGTAAAGTTTATTTATTTCGAACATCATTTTCATGATATGCTTGTAAAAAATTATAAATTTTGTGATATTGATCGTTTTTTGAAATCTAAAAATTTTAAAAAAGTTTTTAAAACTAAAATGTTTTTTAGAAAAACGTTTGAATATATATATAAAAATAACTCAATTTATAAATGAGAGATCTTACACTAATTATACCCACAAAAAAAGAAGCAGAGTCTTTGCCTGTATTTTTAAAGGAATTAGAAAACTTTTCATGTGAAAAATTAATAGTTTTGCAAAAGGAAGATAACGAAACTAAAAATGCTATAAGTAGTTTTAATAATATAAAAATTCTAGTTCAAAAAGAAAATGGATATGGTAATGCTCTGATTGAGGGCATAAACCATGTCGAAACAAAATATTGTTGCATAATTAATGCTGATGGATCAATGGATCCTAAATATTTAGACGAAATGTTAATTGAATGCCAAAATAAAGATCTTGTTTTTTGCTCAAGGTATCAAAAACCAGGAGGTGGAAGTGATGACGACGATATAGTTACACTGATAGGAAATTATTTTTTTACATTTGTTGGTAATTTGTTATATAATTTAAATATTACAGATATTTTATACACGTACATTCTTGCAAAATCTTCCTCTTTAAAAAAATTAAAACTTGGGAATGGTGACTTTAGAATTTGTGTTGAACTTCCAATAAAAGCTAAGTTTTCAAATTTTAAATATGTTTGCCTACCTTCCCACGAGAGAGAAAGAATAGGTGGTAAAAAAAAAGTTAATGCTATAAAAGATGGATTACTTATATTTATTGAAATTATTAAGTATTTTTTTAAAAAATAAAAATTATTGATTTATTAATGAAAAAAAAAGCTTTAATATTTGGAGTAACTGGTCAAGATGGCTCTTACCTAGCAGAACTACTAATAAAAAAAAATTATATCGTTCATGGTGTCAAAAGAAGATCTTCATCAATTAATACAGGAAGAGTTGACCATATATATCAGGATCCGCATATAAAGAAGCGAAAATTTATTTTG
>MDSW01206945.1_pt1 | contig 25113 bp, 23 predicted proteins | sample 811171 | NCBI WGS metagenome assembly MDSW01 (sample SAMN05326641, study PRJNA326480) | marine metagenome | isolation source: seawater | place: Atlantic Ocean: North West | collected 2012 | reverse complement strand
TGAAAATTCATCAGATTTCTATCATTGTGGAAATGAAGATTGTTCAAGAGCTACATTTGAAGATGCATTAGAATTATTTTTCAAATGTCCATCATGTGGTCAAGTTCTTAATCTAAAGAAAAATGAAAAAATTAGAAAACACTTTACGAAAAAGATTGATCAGATTAAAGGCGACATTCGAGTTTAATTTTTTAATGATTGCATGAATCTTTCTCGGATAATCGAGGAATGATATTCAACTCTCTTACTAACATATTTACTATTTTGAATTTTGATTAGGAGCATTATAGGTCCTGATGTTGTTTTAAGTTTCTTTAAGGTTTTTCTTAATTCATTTTCGTTATTAATGTTAAATACAGTATAACCAACTGATTGTGCTATTTTATCAAGTTTGATTTTTTTACTACTAGTTGGTTGCCCACCAGTAGATTCATGAATGTGATTATCAAAAATTATGTGAACAAAATTTTTTGGATGTAATAAGCCAATTGTGGTCAGAGAGCCTAAATTCATTAGAATATTCCCATCGCCATCAAATATGTAAATAGTTTTTTTAGGATTTTTTAGAGCTACACCTAATCCAATTGATGATGATAATCCCATTGAACCAATCATATAGAAATTTGATAATTTATTGGCATGTTCAAATAAGTCTCTACTTGTAAAACCATTTGCTGAAATAATTGGATCATCACCAACATGTTGAGAGATAATTTTAATTGCTTTTTTTCTAATCATTTGAAACTCTCCTAATTATCAGAGCACATGAAGAATTATTTTTTATTTGTTTGATGGCCCAGTTACAAGATTGTAACCAATTCTTCTCAGTAAGTACTTTAGATTTTAGATCTAATGAATTAAGAAGAGTTGGTTGTATTTCACCAATTTTGATATGTTCGGGTGCATCAGTTTTCAAATATCCTCTCCAACCAATTACAAATACTAAGGGAATATTGTATAACTGTACTAAAGATGTGATTGTAGAAATTGAGTTTGCAAATCCTGCGTTCTGCATAAAGACTAATGAGGGACTAGAGCAAAGTGACATTCCGCTTGCAATTCCTATTGCCTCATCTTCACGAGTTGTAATTAGTATTTTTTTTTTCTTTAAGCCTTCATCAATAAAATATTTCATGGTAGAATCTGGAACTCCAATAAAATTCTCAATATTTTGTTTTAATAGAAAATTGAAGATTTTTCTTTGAATATTTTCTTTCATTTAGTATAACCAAGTTTTTTTAGGATATCTTGAATTTCCTTATCTTTTTCTTTAATTTTATACATATCTTGTAATTCAAAAATATCTTCCATTGATGATAATTTTAGATCAACATCAGATATGCTATCAGCTTTGTTTAGTTCAGTAAGATATGAGAACATCGAAGCATGTGCAACTCGAAGAGACTGATTAGCAAATATTACCATTTTGATTGGATGTTTTTTGATGTCACTTAATTTGACAGAATCATATGTTGTTGGAATTATTACTAGAGGTGATTCACCTTTCCAGGAATCAGCAAATTCAAAGATTTCATCAGCATTATTTTGCTTTGAGTGAATCAGAATAGCATCTGCACCTGCTTTTTCATACGCTGTTGCACGCTTGATTGCTTCTTCCATCCCAGAACCAGAGATTAATGCTTCAACTCTAGCAATTATCACAAAATCATCATTTTGTTTTGCATCTCTAGCAGCAATGATTTTAGCAACAAATTCCTGTTCAGAAATTAATTCATTGTTACCATTTTTTAACAAACTATTTTGTTTTGGAAAAGTTTTATCTTCAATACAAATTGCTGCAACTCCCGCATTTTCATATTTTTTTACCATATGCATTACATTACTTGGTCCACCATATCCAGTATCACAATCAGCAATGACAGGAATATCACAGGTATCAGCCATGTTAGATGCCACATCAAAGAATTCTGTCATTGTCAGTATACTTGCATCAGGGACACCGTGAGTTGCAGAGATTGCAAAACTACCAGACCAAACTGCATCAAATCCACTTAATTCAACTAATTTTGCAGACATTGCATCAAAAGCGCCACCAACTTTAATTATAGAATTTGATGCTAGTTTTTCACGTAATTTTTTACTGTTTGACATTTTAAACCAATTTTTGATAACTAGTTATAAAAAATATGCCATATAATAATAAGCATGGATAGCATTAGACAACCAAATCACATAGTTTTTGGAAAAAATTCCGTAAGAGATTTTGCATTACCAAATGGCTCCCTCTTAATTACTTCTAAAGGAGCAAAGAAGAGAGGATGGCTAGATTATATTGATTTAAAAAATTTTCAGATATTTGATGATGTTGAACCTAATCCTTCAATGAATACAGTTGAAAATATTTTGGAAAAATTTGATAATAAAGGGATATCATCAGTGATAGGATTGGGAGGAGGAAGTGTACTAGATGTTTCAAAATTTATTGCAAATAAAATGAATAAAAAAAAGATTTTGATTCCAACAACTTTTGGCAGTGGTAGCGAAGTAACAAGAATTAGTGTTTTAAAAATTGATGGAAAAAAGAAGAGTTTTCATGACAATTCTCTATTTGCAGATGTTGCAATAATTGATGAGAATTTTGTTGAAAATACACCAATTGAGATAATAAAAAATTCTGCAATTGATGCATGTGCACAGTGTACAGAAGCTTATGACAGTACAAATGGGAATAATTATACAAGATTTTTTTGTGAAAAAGCATTTGATGTTTTAGAAAATTCAATATTGAATGAGAAATATGAAGGGTTACCGTTAGGAGCACTATATGCAGGATTAGGTTTTGGTAATGCGTCAACAACTTTAGGACATGCTTTATCATATGTTTTTTCAAATGAAGGAATATCACATGGACATGCTTTAGCATTTACCACAACAGTTTCTCATAAATTTAATTCTTCAAGATTTTTTAGTAGATTTAAAAAAATTGTTGAAGAATTTGGATTTGAACAGATTCATTTAAAACAAAATTTTGATGATGCAGCAGAAATAATTCTTAAGGATAGGAAACATTTGGATAACAATCCTAAATCTGTTTCAAAAATGGATATTAAAAATTTGTTAGAAATAATTAATGAAAAAAGAGTTTTTGATTAAATAACGTAATCTTATGACATAGTGAAATTGATATACTGTTTAGAAATTTATAGTACATGAAACCAAACATAATTTTTATTTTACTTGATGGTTCAAGATTTGATAAGATTAAGACATCTACAGAGTTTGCAGAATTACTGAATAAAGGTACGCTTGTAAATAATGTTACAACATCGATGCCATATACATTTGGTGCAATGAATACAATTCTTACTGGTCAATACGGGAAAGAGAATGGTGTTGATGGGTACTACAAAGTTGCAGATCACAAATCTAACGTACCTCTTCTTTCAGAAATATTAGAACAAAACGGGTATTTTACCGCAAGAGGATTAATCAATAATAAAATTCTCTCAACACGTGGTTTCCAAATAACAGAAGAATTTGATGAGTACGAAAAAGATCTAAATGTAGAACATCCTGAATTGATAAGAAATTCATTTTCAAAAGCTAGTGGCAAGCCAGTTTTCATATTATTACAATTTACAAGAATCCACACAGTAACAGTAACCAAAGTTTTGAAAAAATTTGAATGGGATAATCAAGAATTTTATGATAATAAAGAAGAAAATATGAAAAACTACGAGTTAGTTTTCAAAGAAGCTGGTAATTATTCAAAGAAAATTCTTGATACATTAAGTGAATTAGATGTTTTGAATAATTCAATAGTCGTATTTTTTTCTGATCATGGAACTGGAATAGGTGAACGTTTTGGAGAAAGGAATTATGGCTCTTTTACATATGATGAGACAATCAGGACATATTATCATTTTATTGGAAAAAATATTCAGAAAAACAATAGTTCAGATTCGTTGATTTCTTCAATTGATATTCTTCCAACAATTTTAGATTTGTCGGATATTCCTTCACCTACAAAGCTTCCAGGAAAAAGTTTTGCTAAATTTCTCAAAGGAGAGCAGTCATTTTTGGAAGAAAAAGACTATACATTTTCAGAAACAGGTGCATTACATGGACCACATCCATCACCAGAAAAATCAAATGTATTTTCAATTAAAACATCAACTCATAAATTGATTTTTCTTAAAGATCAAAATGAATGGTTATTATATGATTTACAAAATGATCCTAAAGAATTGAATAATTTGTATGGAAAAGAAATACCCATAGAGAATTTATTAAAAGAAAAGCTTTTGGAATGGATTAATCGCTAGTTTTGGTATAAAATATCTTTAAGGATTCAGATATAGCCAAGATCTTTCAAAAGTTCTTTTGCATTTTGAGCTTCATTTTCACTTATTTTATTAATATTATTATATGAAAAATCTTTTTCATTGTTAATTTGATGTAATTTATTTTCCATCTGTTCTATTATTTGTGGATTAGATTCAGATATGTTATGTTCTTCATAAGGATCTAGTTCTAGATTATACAAATGAACATTTTTAGTTTCAATAAATCTATCACGAAAATATTTGAATTTTTTTGTTCTTATACCAACTGTGTCACTAATCTCAGACTCAGATTTACTTGATGCACCATCAATTACAATAGAAGAATCAAAATTTAATTCACCATTAAATGCTGGATATAAACTTCTTCCACGATATTGGATTTTTGTGTCTATGTTCAAAATTTCAAATATTGTAGGGAATATATCTATCAACCCAGTTTGATTGGAAATGATTTTTCCTGAAGGAATTTGTGAACCTACAAAAAGTAATGCAGGTCTAAAACTTTCATCATAACAATCACGTGGAAATAAGGTAGTCATTTTTAGAAGTCTTTTCTGATATTTTGATAAAGTGAAGTTTTCTATTTGTTCCAGTTGAGCATTCATTCTTTTTTTTATAGTATTTTCTTTGTTATTCGTATATGTTTTGGAGAGACCTTTTCGTATTGAAGATAATTGTTTCGGAAGTTTTTTTATAATTTTATTAGTTGATTTAAAACCTAATCCAGGTTGAATTGTTTTTAATTCAGAATTTTCAAGACAAAAATCAGCCATTTCTTGATTGAAATCTGCTGCAATTGAACCATGATCAGAAGTGACAACACATAGAGTCTTATCAAAATCTATACAATCAAAAAATTTACCTAACCAAGGATCCATTGCGGATAACATTTTTTCATATGGATTTTTACCAAAACGCTCATTGTTGAATTCTTTTGGACCATCATCTAGATGAAAAACTGCGTTTCCGTGTAAATCTTGCAAGTGTATAAAAAGAAACCATGGCTTTTCAGATGAGAGATTTTTTATAATTTGAATAATTTTACTACCTAGATTTTCATCATATAGAGAAGCAAATGAATTGAAAAATACGGCATCAGAAAATTTTTTTGGAATGTTAGTATGTTTTAATGAATCAGGTATTATTGCGTGTGTTGAAAAACCAGATTTACTTAGCTCATCTACAAAAGTATCTAAATTTGGATTTAAATTAAAAAGATCATTGTCTTGTACTGTCGATTCAAAAGGATGTAATCCTGAAAATATGCTAGATAGTGATGGAATGGTTTTTGGTGCAGAGGATATAGTTTGGGTGAAAAATGTTCCTTTGGAAATTAATTTTTCAAGATTAGGTATTAATGATTTTTTAGATGTACCATGACATTTGTCTTGTCGAAGTGAGTCAATTGAGATAAAGAGTATATTGTTCACATGAATTTTGTAAGAAATTTACAAATAAATTTTGCTTAATTATGATCACTTTATTTTAGTAATAAATAGAATGTATTATATTAATTAGAAATAATTTTAGTTATGAGGAAAATTATTGTTATTTCTATTATCTTTGCTATGATAATTATTGCAGGGGTAGCAACATATTCAATTCCTTCTTTAAAATATTATGTCAGTCAGTTTAACTTTCTTGTAATAGATGAATGTTGTAGATTAGTTGTTCCAGAAATATTACAGCCTAAAGGATTTTACGGCGATCCATTACCAGATGTAAAAAGTACATCATATGAAGATAGTTTCATTAAAGAAGTGTTTGTTATTGGTCTAGCAAGTCCAACTCAAATGGCTTTTGTAGATGATGAAACATTACTAGTTTTAGAAAAAAATAATGGAAAAGTCCGTGTAATAGATAATGGAGTGTTAGAAGAAGAGGCAGCGTATGATTTCAATGTATATGCACCATTGGAATCAGGTTTAGTTGGAATATTAAATTATGAAGGCGACATTTACATTTACGTAACTGAGTCGTTAGCAGATGGAGAACCAGCTTTAGGCAATTATATTTACAGATTCAATTGGGATGGTGAAAAATTAACAAATAAAGAAATCATGAATATTTTACCTGCAAGAGATTCACCAAGACATCATGGTGGTGCAATGGCAGCAGGTCTTGATGGTACAATTTATGCAGTAATTGGAGATTTGAATAAAGCACGTGAAGAAAAAGCTGGTGCATTACAAAATTCGTTTTATGATGGAATTGATGATTCAAGTGTTATTATCAAAGTAGGTTTAAACAAAGATGAATTAAGGCCATCAGAATCGGCAAATCCGTTTGAACATTATCGTGCAATTGGAATTAGGAATAGTTTTGGTTTAGCCATTGACCCGGTGACAGGAAATTTATGGGAAACAGAGAATGGTTGGACTATAGATTCACCAGATGAAATTAATCTTGTTCCACCGAAATTTAATAGTGGGTGGAATATTAAAATGGGAAATGCAAGTGAAGAAGAGATTTCCAAAATGAGATTTCCTGAATTTCCATACAGTCCACCAGAATTTGGCTGGAATCCAAATGTTGCACCAACATCATTAATTTTTGTAGAAGATAGATGGGGCGAGGAATTTAAAAATAGTTTGTTAGTAGGAGGGTGCAACAAAGGTGTGATATACAAATTCGAATTGAATAGTGAACGAGATGGATTTGTTTTTGAGGATGAAAATCTTCAAGACTTGATGATAGACCCAACTGATTCAGATGAAGAAATAGTTTTTGCCCGAGATTTGGGGTGTGTTGTAGATATGGAATTTGGATCAGATGATGCACTTTATGTATCCGCAATTAGCAATAATGGTCTAATTCATAAAATAATTAAAAAATAATGTGAAATGTGTTTGATTTAAAAAAATGAATCAGAAGAGATTTGATGATTGATTAATAATCATTATTAGTATAATCGGGAGCCACTAGACATGGAAAGAAAAGGAATTCCACGTGCATGGTATTATTTTAGAATGGGTTGGTCAACATATTTTGCATTCATTTTTGCAGCAGTTAATACATTAGTTGTTACATATTATCTGGCAATTGAGAGATACCCACCATTATTGGAAATTTTTCCATCTTTTCCTCATTATGTTTTAATTGTTGTATCCATAGGAATACCACTTTTAATTACGATAGGATATTCCCATTTCAAGAAGACTACAGCATTTAAAGCAGAAACAGCAATTGCTATTGAAAGTAATCCTTTTCAGAGAAGAATCATAGTGAATACAGAATTAATGCTTAGTATGAATCGAGTGTTAACAGAAATTATTGTAAAAATTGCAAAAAATGATGAAATATCAAATGATGAATTAGAGAACATTAAGGAATTACAATCTAAAATGGACGATATTATTGCTAAAAGAACTATGACAAATGATGAAGAAACGAAATTTGTTAAAGAATTAACTAAAAATAAGTTTTAGATTAGATACCAATAGTAAAAATATCTTCTATTTTGAAATTATTTTTATCAAGAATATTTCTCCCATCATAAATTATTACATCAGGTTTTGCATTTTTAATTAATTTTTGATCAAGTTTTTTGTATAAATTATGATCAGTAGAAATGAAAATTAAATCTGATTGTTGTATAACTTTTTTTAAATTTGAAGATAATTTAACGTTAGAAGGTAATTCATCATCAGTTAAAATAAATGGATCATGAACTTCAACTTTACAGCCATTTTTTATAAAATGTTTAACCACAGTATATGTTGGGGATAGTCTTTTGTCAGTTACTTCTCCACGGAAACCTAACCCCAGTACTGAAATTTTTTTACCCATAATTTTTTTATTTTTTTGTTTGAGAATTTTTAAAGCATTATTCACACAGTGGATTGGCATTTTATCATTAATTTTTCTAGAGTATTCTAATAATTGCAATTCTTTGCCTAGTTTTTTAGATGATTCTAGAATGATTTTTGGATAAACAGGAATGCATAAGCCACCAACTCCAGTTCCAGGATAATGTAAGTGACAATAAGGTTGTGAATTTGCTGCAGTTCTAGCTTCCCAGAAATTTATTCCGGCTTTCTCACAATAATGAGATAATTGATTTGCAAGTGCAATGTTTACATCTCGATAAACACCCTCAAACAATTTTTCAGCTTCAGCTGTAACTAAATTTGGTAATACAATAACACCTTTTTTTGCAATAATTTTGAAGAATTTCTTAGCAAAAGAAGTACTTTTTTTGCCAAGACCGGCTACAATCGATGGATAATTTTCTTCAATATCTTGTATTGCTCTTCCTTCAAATATACGCTCAGGGTTGTAGATTAAAAGAAAATCTTTTTCGGCAATAAGTGAACTTTCCTTTTCAAGAATTGGTAAAACTATATTTTCAGTAGTACCAGGCGGAACCGAAGGACTGAGTATTATTACATCATTTTTTTTGATGTGTTTAGCTATAGTTTTTGTAACAGTTATTACATTTTGTAAGTCTGTACGTCCATTTTTCAATGCAACTGGAACTATAATGATTTTAATATCTGAGTTTTTAGAAGCGAGAGAACCATTGTTAGTTAATGTTAATTTCTTTTCAACAAGTGCTTTTTGAAAGACTTGAGACACAAATGGTTCTTTTTTATGTGAAGTACCATTTTTAATTTCTGTCAAGAGTTTTTTAGATATATCTACACCTATGACTCTAGCACCTGCTCGAAGCCATGTCGCAGCAATAGGCGCCCCAACATTGCCTAAACCATATATCGCAATAGTTTTGTCATCTATTACTTTTTTTTCTGAATTTTTAGTTGACAATATAATTATGAAATTTTAGAACTAAATTAAGTTAATTATTTTAGGATACTATTCATAAAATTTAGTCATGAAATAATCTCTTTCTATGAATTTATAATTTGGAGCAAAGTTTTCAATTTTTATTTTATTTTCTTCATCAGAGAAATTAAAATCAAGATTTTCGTTTTGTATTAGAGAAACTTGGGCAATACGAGAATACCAATTCCTTAATGAATCTTCATTTGAGTAGATACTTTCAGCAAAAAAACTATAATCATAACTATTTTTGGATTTGAAATTAGAAATATCAATTTTAGCATCTGAAGAAAGATAATGAATTTTGTAATTATTTTTATTTTTTATATTATCAGTGAATTCAATTAATGACAAATAATTTCCATTTTCTGTAAAGAATGCATTATTGTCTAGATCATATAGTACCCATTTCTGAAGATCATCTCTATACACTTCAATCATTGTGTGACCATTATTGTATGTGTTCCAATCGTCTAAAGTCATTGTTTGAACAAGTCTTGATGATACATTTTGTTCTTCAAGTGTTTGAATTAACCATTTTGAAATTGTGGTGCATATACCAAAAATTTTTGAGTTCATAGCTTTTTGATTGAGAAGTTCAATACTTTTCCCAGAATCAGAATTTCCATGTGTGTAAATCCAAGATATTGCAGACAGGAGTTTTTCAACATCATTTCCATTATAAACAATTCTTTGTGAATTTTCTACACCAGGAAGAATAAATCGATATAATCCTTCTTCATCTAATTGATAGATGTTATCATATATCATATAGTTCCCACTAGGAATTATCAAAGTTTGAGGTAGTAACTCATAGGTCTCCTGATTGATTGATGTTATTTCAGAAATTTCTTCGTTAATTGCATAATATGCAATTGGATGATCATCTAAGGTAGAATATGGTCTTTCAAAATCTTGTTTAAGTCCAGTGTCTATCAAGGTATCTCTAACATCAGAACGAAATGATTGTTCAGTTTCAATAAAATAATAAAATAAAATTCCAAGAACGAATATGGAAGTTACAATCAATATTTTTTTATTCATATTATGTCACTTTCTACAATTAACTAGTATTTTCTTTTATCCAAGAAATGGTTTGCATTAAACCATGATTTAGACTAGTAGAAGGTATTTTAGAAAAAATTTTTTCTAGTTTCTCAGAATCAGCTACAAAATTTCCAATTTCACCTGGCCTTTCAGGTTGATAATCAAAAGTAGGTTTAACATCCATTATTGTTGATAATTCTTCAATTAGTTCTTTTATCGTAGTAGATTTTCCTGTACCTAAATTGAAGATGTTGTTATCAGCAATATTTTTAGTAATTGCAGTATCAAAAAAATCTACAATATCATTGATAAATACATAATCCCGGACCTGATCACCATTACCAAATATAGTTAATGGTTGATTTTTGTTAAGACGATTGAATAGTGTTGGAATTAATCCGTTTTTTTGATATGGTCCATAGATGTTAAAAAATCTGAAAATAACAAAATTAATCCCATATAGTTCATGATATAATCTAAGATAATGTTCGGAAGTTAGTTTTGTTAAACCATAGGTAGTTTTTGGTACAGCAGGATGTTCTTCTGTAACTTTGAAATTTTTTGGTTCACCTATTAGAGATGATGCAGATGTGAAAATAATTTTTTTTATTTCATTTTTCCTGCAAGATTCCAGTATATTCAATAATCCAATAATATTGACATTTGCATTAGTAATTGTTTCATCTAAAGATGCAGTTAGTGTATGAGCTGCTAGATTAATAACAACATCAACATTTTTGACTAAGTTTTCAACTTGTTCAAAATTTGTTATATCGACCTTGTGATAGTTAATGTGAGAACTTTCAGAATTTTGATCTGCACATATAATTTCATGGTTTTGAGTTAAACCATTCACAAGATTGTTGCCTACAAATCCTTCAGAGCCAAAAATTAAAATTTTCATGAATAATTCAAATCCAGTAATTTTAAAAATATTCCGAATCAATTATGTTTATAAAATTAGGTTTGAGTTGTTAGATTATGAATAAAACAATGATTATTGGAGGAGGAATGTTAGGTAATCAATTAAGCGAATACTTGAAAGAAAAAAAATTTGATGTGAGTATTAAAAAGAATATCAAATATGAAAGTAGAAATATTATTCCTAATAAAACAAAAAATGTCATCATTACTGCACAATCACCAGATTATAGAAGTAAGCAATTCACAACTGATCTGTTATATGTTAATACAATTTTACCTCTTCAGATTATTAAAGAATCATACGAAAAAAATGTAGAGAATATCATATACTGTTCAACAGGTTCGGTTTATCAAAATAAAACAACAGGACATAAAGAATCGGAGAGAATCGATATAGAAAAATTAACACCATATAGTGCATCAAAATTTTCAGCAGAGATGTTAATTCAACAGTGGGAACAGTATTTCAAATCAATTACAGTTTTAAGACCATTTTTCATGTATGGTTCAACCCAAAGTAAAGAGATGTTGTTTTCAAAAATGGTTGACTCAATAAAAAATAATAAAGAAATTACATTATCAAATAATTTAGGATTAGTTTTTAATCCAATTCATGTAAATGATGCAGCACGATTTATTTTTTCTCTACTAAATAAAACAAAGAAGTTTCATACATTCAATGTTGCAGGTTCAGAAGAAGTGTCATTGTTTACAATTGTCGAAAAACTAGGAAAAATTCTGAATAAAAAACCAAATATTAAAACAGTAAAGAAAAGACACGATGTTGTTTTAGGATCTATTAAAAAGATGAATGATGTAAATTTTAAACATAAAATTTTGATTAAAGATGGATTAAAAGAAATGGTTACAGGAAAAATTTCAAATAAAAAATTATTTTAATTTAGTAAAAGATCAAATACTATCTAATGGTAAATTATCGAATAGTAATATATTAAAGCATTAGAATGAAAAAAAAACATGAAGATACTAGGAATATCAAATACAAAAGATAGTGGAGCATGTTTAATCATAGATGGTAAACTTGTAGCAGCCGTAAATGAAGAAAGATTCAATAGAGAAAAATTAACACGTGAATTTCCAGAAAATTCAATAAAATGGATTTTAAAAGAATTTAAATTAAAAAAAAATAACATTGATGCATTAGCATTTGGCGCTTGGAAAGGGATTGAAACGGGTTTTTTCCCAGAATATATCAATGAAGTTTTAACAAAAGCAAAAAGCAACACAACTAGAAAATATATTCAATCTAGATTCTATGGTTCATCAAATAGTGACAAAATAAGCTTAGAGCGATTAAAACAAGGACTAAAGAAAATGGGATTGGATAAGATACCATTTTATTTTTGTTCTCATCACATTGCACATGCATATACTGCATTTAGTTTTAGTCAAATGAATAATGCACTAGTGATTACTCTAGATGGAAGAGGAGATTTTCAATCAGGATCAGTTAGTGTTTGGAAAAGAGGCAAGGAGCCTATAGTTTTGAGATTAGAATCTGAATTAGATAGTTTAGGAGCATTTTATGGATGGATAACAAAATTTTTAGGATTCACACCAGATCGTCATGAAGGAAAAGTTACAGGATTAGCTGCACGAGGAAATCCAAAAATTTGTTTACACATTTTCAAAAAAATTTTTCATACAAAAAATGGAAGAATATCTGCAGAAATTGGAGATTATTTTGCACCGTATATGAAAGCAAAGTTACCAAAATTAGAGAAAATATTGAAAAAGTATTCAAAAGAAGACATCGCGGCTGCGGCCCAAAAGATCGTTGAAGATGTTGTGATCAATTATACAAAATATTATCTTAAAAAAACTAATCAAAGTAACTTAGCTGTATCAGGAGGGATTTTTGCCAATGTTTTGTTGAACATGCATCTCAAAGAATTAAAAGGAGTAAAAAATTTCTTTGTTTTTCCACATATGGGTGATGGTGGAATTTCGGTTGGAGCTGCAGCTTATGTTTCAGAATTACATGGTAAAATTGTAAAACCAATAAAAGATGTGTATCTCGGTCCAAACTTTTCTGAAAATGAATGTAAAAAAGCAATTTTAAAGAGCAAGATGAACTATTCAAAATCCAAAAAATTCTATAAAGAGATTGCAGAATATTTGGATAATGGAAAAATAGTGGGATTATTTCAAGGTAAAATGGAATTTGGTCCAAGAGCACTAGGAAATCGTAGTGTTTTGGCTAGAACAACTGATAAGAATATTACAAAAATCCTCAATAAAAGATTGTCAAGAACTGAGTTTATGCCATTTGCACCTATTACTTTAGAAAAATTTGCAAGGGAAAATTATAAGAACTGGAATAAGAATTCCTTAACATCATATTATATGACATCATGTTATCATTGTAGCAAAGAATTAAAGAAAAAATCACCAGGAGTAGTACATATTGATAATACTGCACGCCCACAAATCATTACAAAAAAGAATAATCCAGTAGTATCTAAAATATTAAATGAGTATTATAAAATTTCAGGAACACCAAGTTTAGTAAATACCAGTTTTAATCTCCATGAAGAACCAATCGTACTAACTCCAGAACATGCATTAACATTATTAAAAAAAGAAGGAATTGATGTTTTAGCTATTCCTCCATACATAGTTACAAAGAAGAAGAGAATGACATAAAATAATACAAGAATATTATGAAGATTTTATTATTAGGTGATACAGCAGACAATAACTACACATTAAAAAAATTCTCAAAGAAGATTGAAATGAGATTAATTGATTTCCCAAAAAAACAGGATTCAAGATTAACAAATCTTGGAGATAGGGAATTTTTTGATACATTAATAATTTCAAAACAAATTAAAAAAATAAAGCAAATTAAAAATGATTTTGATTTATGTGTATGTTTAACATGGGCTGCTGCAAGAATTGCGTATTTTTCAGGAATGAATTATGTTTTATGTTTTGTAGGAGATGACATAATTAATCCACCATTTGAAAACAATACAAAACCATTCTATGGTCAAACTACTGAAAAATTGAATAAAAAATCATGGATTGAAAGAAAATTTTACAAAAAAGTTTTTGATTCTGCAATAGCATGTATTGCAACAAATCATGATACATACAAAGTATTATCGTCATATAGAAAAGATGCATTAAGAATAGATCATTTGATTACTGATTCAGAGATTTTTAATGATAAAATAAATCCAATCAATAGAGATAAAAAGAAATTTACTTTTTTTTCTCCACAACGAATTGGGCCAGAAAAAGGAATTGAGCGTTTATGGAAAGCGATATCATTAACAGAATCTGATTTTGAGGTTTTACAAGTAGAGTGGTACATACAAAGAACCAATCAGGAAAAACAATTTAATGAAAAATTACTAGAGAATATGCCTAGTAAAGTAAAGTTGATTCCATTAATTAACAGAAATGAATTAGGAAAATACATTAGTTTTTGCGATGGAATTCTGGGCCAAATGGAAACAGGAATGCAAGGTGCAATTGAACGTGATTCAGCATTTTGTAAAAAACCAGTCTTAAGTTACACTAATTCTTCAAAACCAAGTCTTATTGATGGAGAAGAAATTATTCCACCATTTGAACCAAAAACAAACGATCCAAAAATTATTTCCAAAATGATTGACAAAGTTGTAGAATCAGCAGAATTTAGGAATGAATTGATTGAAAAACAATTTAGTTATATCAAGGAATTATCAGAACCAGAATTTGCAATGAAACGATGGGAAAAATGCTTAGAGAATATTCAAAGTAAAAATAAATCTAAAAAAAGACAAAGAGTTGGGCTAACATTATTTTTTGAGATGGTTTTTTTCAAGATTACTGAGAAAAGTATTTTGAAGAAATATAGAGATAAAAATATTGAATTGTGGGGAAAAGAAGAATACCAAAGGTTAACAAAAGATTAGAGTTTTGTGGAAGATTTCATTTCTTTTAAAATAATTACTTTTAACCAAATTTCTAATGAGAAAATAGATATTAATCGATTAAGGTATCGAATATCTCCGTCATTATTAACAATACGTAATGCCTTTTGTACCCAATCATAATTTATCAATCCTAATTTGTAAATGTTAGAGTTCTTTTCTTTTAGAAATATTTCAGAAATATCTTTACCATTATTTTTCCAATCAATCAATAAGCTAGGAGAAAATCCTTTTTTTGTATCAATATGTGGAATTTCAAACCTTTTTGAAATATCACGTAGTATTAATTTTCCTTTGAGAGTTTTTCTGTTAAATTTTTGGGTGACTGAAATACTTTCGCCAAAAGATATTACATTAGGATCAAGAAATATAGAGTATCCTCTAATGTTATGATAGGAACATACAGATTTTGCAAGGGGTATGAAATCAAATAGAAGTTTACCATTAAAATCAGCTAACATTACTTGTTTTAGAGGTTGCAAATTGTTTTGGAAGTAAGGTCTGAAATATTCATATATTTCATTCCAATCAAATTTAATTTTTTTACCAAATATTTTTTCTTGATCACCAACCCAGTCACGATTATGACATTCAAGATAATTTTTTACACGTGATTTCCAATTTCTAGAGGAATTGGAAAGATTTAGGAATTTTTCATATCTGAACGTGTAACCACCGAATAATTCATCAGCTCCATCTCCCATGACAAGATTTTTTGAGATTTTTTTAGCTTTTTTTGCAATGAGGTGTGTGTAAGTATTCCATTTCGGTTTTTGTGTGATTGATATGATTTCTGGCATTTGAGTAAAGATTGAACTCATTTGTACAATAGAAAAATCTGCATCAAATTTGTGTGCAATTTTTTCAGCAACAACTGATTCATCAAAACCTTCACCAAAAACACCACAAATCCCTGTTAATTTTTTGTCTGGGAAGACATTTCTAATTAATGCTAGAGATAATGAAGAATCAATACCACTACTTAATGAAATAGAGATTGACTTTTCGTCAGACAAATTCTTTACAATAGAATTTTTTAATAGTTTTTCAGTTTGTAGACCTTGTTTATCTAAAATATCATAATCAAAATTTTGCCATTTTGGTTTTGGAATAATTGGTTTTTCTAAAGGGTTATATCGAATTGTTAGAATATTTCGGATGTTAGTTTTATTTATTTTCATAATTTATTCTGTTTTTTCCAATAAGATAAAATAATTAATACCATTAGGGTTTAATGTAATTACATCCTTTAAATTTGTTAGAAAAGTTAAATTATTTTTCCAAAAATTCCATGTAGAAATTTCTTTTTTTCTATGTAAGAAAAATTTCATATAAATTTGGTCATCAAATCCGGTTATATCTAACAAATTGAGATTTATGTTTTGGAGATTTTCATAGATTTTTTTACTTGGACACATATTACAGCCTTGAGTCCAAATTTTATTTTCCAATCTAAATTTTGATTCAGGATTTATTGTAGAAATTAATATTTTCCCATTTTTATTTAGTAGTGATGATATTTTTTTTAAAATCGTGATAGTGTTTTCAAAATAATAGATAGACTGGTTAATGGATATTAGATCATATTTTTTGTCTTCAGGAAAACTAGTGTCAAATAATTTATTGATTATGCGTGAGTTTGAATGTTTGAATGTTAGATCATCATACTCAATTCCATAAGAATCAACACCATTTTTAGATAGTAATTCAACAAAATCACCAAAACCTGCACCAATGTCCAAAGAATTTTTAAAAGAAATTTTGGATTTAGACTTTAGATATTCAAAATATGAGGAAGCTACAATTTTTGATATTTTTTTTTGTGATTTCATTTTGAGTGTGTTATTAGATGTAATTCCAGGAAAATTACTAACAGAAGAGATTGCAAACAATGAATTACATTCCAAGCATAGAACTGAATTTTCAGTAAATTTTTTAGTTTTAGAATTATTACATAGATTACAGGTATAACTATTCATAAACAAAAAGATTAGTTTTAGAATTAATCTTTATCTATTCATTAAGTATGTGTTCTACTACAAATTGATATAATTATCATTATTAAATAAAAATAGAATGAAAGAAAAAATTCGAGTATCATTTCTTTACAAACCATCAGATGTTTTTCTTACAGGCAATCATTTTGATAATACAACCTATAATTTTTTTATGAAAGCATTAACTAGAAATCCAAAATTGCAGGTTTCATATTATAATGATGAAAATGAGATTGACATTTTATCGATAAAAGATGATACAGATGTAATAATTATTCCAGGAAACCATTCAATGCATGTACCAAAATTAAAAGGAATTCATGAAACAAAAATTCCTGTGATAGCAAGAACTGGTGATTTTCATTATGCTGAAAGGTATAATACATTTGAATATGATAAAAAATTCAAAATTGATTATTATTTTAATTTCATGAGTGAGAACTATTTTTACAAATTCTATCCAAAAGATTTCAAGTATAAAGAAATAGTTTTTGGAATAGAACCATCACTTTATGAAAATCTAACTCCATTTAATAATAGAATTAAAGACAGAATTCTAAATAGTGGAGCTATAGGAAAAAATAAGCTAGTATCACGAATTGCAAATCGTGTCATCAATCCAAAAAGAAGTGGGTGGTATTTTTACAAACTAAGAACATTATGTAATGACTTACCATACGTGGATCATACAGGAATGATTAGAGGTAGATATCAAAATGATGATTATCCAAAATTATTATCAAGATACAATGCGGCCATAGCTGCTACAACGTTTTATCCAACATTGAAATATCTTGAAACAACTGCAGCAGGATGTCTCACATTTATGGAGATTACAGACTTGAATAATGGTAAATATTTAGGATTTAGGGATTATGAAACATCTATTTTCATTGATGAAAAAAATTATAAACAAAAATTTAATGAATACTTAGAAAATCCAAATGATGAAAGATGGGAGAAAATTGCACAGAAAGGAAGAGATCATACATTGAAGAATTTTAATAATGATGAAGCCGTGAAAAAGTTGATTTTACTAATTGAGGAATTGTTATGAAAGGAGATATTAAAAAAATAACTTTTGATGAATTTTTAAAACATTTTGAAGAAATCCCTGAAAAGAAAGAATTTCAGACTATAGGAAAAATACTTGCACTACATAATATGGAAGATGAAGTAGTAGAACTGAACTTCAATCGAGGTCAGTTACTTTATGCATTAGTTTCAAAGATAAAACCAAAAAAAGTTATCGAATTTGGTACCGGAGGTGGTTATGGAACTATGTGTATGGCATGGGCTATGTCTGATTATAATATTGATGGAAAAATTTTTTCTATTGATATTCTACCTAATAATGAACCATGGTCCCGGCCAATTGATTACGGAGATGGAATTATGATTGAGAATTTATCTAATCGAGAAGTTTGGAAAGTATTATCAAAACCAAAATGGCAAGAAAAAATTGAGACCATATCAGGATATTCAGGACAGGTTATATCAAAAAATAATTTTTTAGATGCAGATTTTGCATATATTGATGGTGGGCACTTTTATGAAGCAGTAAAACATGATTTTTACTCTTTTTTAAAAAATTCAAATAAGAAATTTTCAATATTATTTGATGATTATATTGAAAGAGAATCATATGGCGTTAAAGATTTTGTTGATAATGAAATTTCAAAATGGTTTGAAGTTGAATTAATTGATACAGATCCTGATCATTTGCTATATAAAAAAAATAGGACAAAGAATAACGAATATGGTATGTGCCTTATCAGTAGTGAATCAATGAATACATCAAAAGATGAGATTCTTAATAGCATAGAAAAAGATGTAATGAAGTATAGAAGATTTGAAAAACGGATGATTATGAGGGGAAAATTAAACAAAAAATTACCATTTTTAAAAAATCATAAATTGAGTTTTTGGAAATAATAATCTAGTAGATCATAATTTATAAAATTATGAGAAATTATCTGGAGATGTGGATTTGGTAATTACAATTTGATGCCATAATTCAAGAGCAATTAGGCCTAAGAATTTATTCACATATCGTACATCTAGATCACCACGATCAATGTATAATTCAATCCAATCTCTATTGATTAAACCTTCGTTAATGATTTGACCATCTAATAATATTTCCTCAGCTAGCTTCTTCCCATGCTTAACCCATAAGTTTTTTGTGTCAACAGAAAATCCTAATTTTTCTTTAGAAATTAAATCGTCGATCTCGTAGTTTTTCAATAATATTTTAAGAGGTAATTTTCCTGAATTGGATTTAATATCAAATTTATCTTCAAGTTTGAGTTTCATTGCCTTTTTAATTAAATCAAATGATAACAATGGAGTGACGGACGTTATTCCATGAAATTTTGCAAGTCTAGAATTTATTATAGAGAAATTATAAAGCAATTTACCATTATAGTCAGCTAAAAATACTTGTTCTAACGGTGTTAAATGATTTTCAAAGTATGGTGTCAATATCTGATTGATGTCATTCCATGAAAAGCATAGATTTTGGTGGAAAATTTTATGTTGGTCAGCTACATGATCTCTTTCATGACATGAAAGGTAGGCTTTGATTTTTTCTATAGATGTTGAATTTTGATTTACTAATGATAAGAATTTTGAATATCTAAAAACATAACCACCAAATAATTCATCACCACCATCACCTGAAACTAGATAATTAGATAGTGTTTTAGCTTTTTCTATAACATAAATCCAGTGAATATCCCAGAAAGGTAATTTTGTGATTGATATGGCTTTTGGTAAACTAGATAGATAATTTGGAATTTCAATAATATTATGAGAAACATCAAGACGTTTTGCAATTTTAGAAGCTATTTGTGATTCATCATTACTATCACTAAATTTAACAGATACAGCTTCAATCTCATTATTAGGATAGAAATCTTTGAGTAGACAAAGCATTAATGAAGAATCTACTCCACCACTTAGTGAAATAGAAATTTTTCCAGTATAATTTGTAGGAATGGTTTTTGCAAATTCATTTTTTATTGATTGTTTTATCTCAGATAATGAAATATCTTCTTTTTTAAGAATATCACTATCTCGTATTATCGGAAGCGTTGGTTGTTGAGTGGAATCGTATCTTAAAGTTAGAATTGATTTTATCGACTCAGGATTTAGTCTTATTTCTCCTCACCACGCCCAATTCCTCTAAAAGTAATACCCAAGGATTTTGCAGACTCAGGAATAATAATTCCAGTACAATCAATAAGAATTGGAGTTTTCATATTTTTATATAATGATTCAAGATCTAACTGTTTGAATTCATTATGCCCCGTTACTAAAATTACCGCATCAGAATCTGATTGAGCATCCAAAATTGTATCTTCAACTTTGTGACCAAAAATTGTTTCAGATTTAAAATAAGGATCGAAAATTTTGATTTTAATATTATTTTCAGTTAGAATTTTGATTATTTCTTCAGAAGGAGCAATTTGAACATCATGAACGTTGGGTTTGTATGAAATTCCTAGTAACGTTACTGTAGCATTTTCCAAGGTTTTTCCAGATTCCCTAAATGCATCAGAGAGAAGAGTAAAGACATGTCGTGGCATACTTTCGTTAATTTTCCTTGCTTCTTGGACAATTTTTAAGAAATTTGAATTAAGTTTTTTGGATGAGTTAAGATATTGATATGAATTTACAGGTAAACATGGTCCTCCAACACCAGGTCCAGGAAAATGAGGTTGAAAATTATACTTTCTTTTTGCAGCATCAATAACTTCGTATGTATCAATGCCTAATTTCTCAAATAATAATGCTAATTCATTTACAAATGCAATATTGATATCACGAAAAACATTAGTTGTTAGTTTTACAGCATTAGCGGTTTTACAATTTGGCATCTGAATTAGTTCTACACCAAACACAAATTCATAGAGTTTCGAAACTATTGGGGAGATTTTTTCATCTATAGAACCAACTAATCTAGGTAATTTTTGAAAATCTTTCATTATTTCACCAGGATTTGCAGTTTCAGGGCAAACTGCCAAATAGAAATCTATGCCAGATTTTAGTGACTTGTTTGAACCTTCAAGGGATTGTAATAATTCATTTTCAACAAAACCTGGTTCTACAGTACTTTCAACAATGACAATTTGTCCATTAGACAATAATTGATTTAGGCTTTTTCCAACAGTTAGTAATGCAGTATAATCAGGAACATTTTGATTATTCATTGGAGTTGGAAGGGAGAGTATTATAACGTCACATTTTGAGATCGCTTCTTCAATATTAGTTGTGGCTGAGAATTTTTTTTGCAAAATTACATTATCAAAAATTTTATCAAATTCAGGCTCATCACTTAGAGGATACTTTTTGGAATTGATCATTTCAACAAGTTTTTCATTGATATCAATACCAATGGTTTCTAAGCCAGAGTTAGCAATCGATAGTGCAGTTGGTAAACCAATTCTTCCAATACCTACAACTCCAATTTTTAATAATTTATTATCAAGATGTTCTTGAATCTGAGAATTATTCAATAACGAAAGATTTGTTGGCAATATTATAATCCAAAGAATCTAGTTTTTGTAGTTTTGGATTTAATTCTATTCTGCCTAATACTTAAAGAGCGACATGAATTAATTGCGATATGAAGTTTGTTGTTACAGGAGGAGTAGGTTTTGTTGGGAGTCATTTAGTAAAACTACTTGTTAACAAAGGGCATCAAGTGACAATAATCGATAATTTACATAAAGGTAAAAAAGAAAATTTGGACGGAGTATGGGATAAAGTTGAATTTTTGAAAATGGATATTCAAGATTTTAATTCCATGGAAGAAAATATGCGTGATATTGACGGAGTGTTTCATCAAGCTGCTTTGACAGTTGTTCAAGATTCATTTACAATGCCAGAAGAATATCATAATGTCAATGTCAGAGGAACTGAAAATATCTTCAAAATAGCTAAAAAAAATAATTTCAAGGTAGTTTATGCTAGTAGTTCAAGTGTTTATGGTCATCAAGAAAAAGTTCCAATTTTAGAAGATTCTCAAAAAAAACCAATTAATCCATATGGACAAACAAAGTTAGATGATGAAATTCTTGCCGAAAAATATTCTAGATTAGGAGTTAAAATAATTGGGTTAAGATACTTCAATATTTTTGGTAAAGGTCAAACAATAGAATATGCTGGAGTTATTACCAAATTTTTAGATAGAATACAAAATGGAAAAGCTCCCAAAATTTTTGGCAGTGGTTCACAAATTCGAGATTTCATTCATGTTGAAGATGTTGCAAATGCAAATTATTTAGCAATGAAAAGTGATGCATCTAGTTCTCAGTTTAATATTGGAACAGGAAATTCCATTTCAATTTTAGAATTAGCAAAATTGATGATAAGTATTTCAGATTTAGATTTAGAACCAATTATGCTTGAAGCACTGAAAGGAGATATTGAAAAAAGTCAGTCAGATAGTTCTTCTGCCGAAAAAACTTTTGGATGGAAAGCACAAAAAAAATTAGAAGACTGGCTAAAGGAGACAATGAAATGAAATTATTGATTGGTGCATCTAGTTCAAAAATTTTTCATTTAAGAGAATTTTCTCATAATTTGCATGAAAAGGGGGTTGAAACTAAACTAGTTTTTGATACAGATTATGCAGATGGTTTTCCAAATCGAAAAATTTCCAAATGGTTTTCTTCAAATAAAAAATTCAAAACACTTGTTAATGAATTTAGACCTGATGTAATTTTTGTAGATAGAACAAAACATTTTGCATTAGAAGCATCAAAAACTGATATTCCTTTAGTTATTCATTTACGAGGAGATCACTGGTCAGAATTAATCATGGCAAAAGAAACATTATACAAATCAGGAGCTAAAAAAATTGCGATAAACAAATGGGAAGAAATAGGTGAGAAGTGTTTTAATAATTCAAAATTAATTTTACCAATTTGTAACCATTTATCAAAAATTACCAAAGATCGTTATTCAGAAAAGCCTGTTGAGACAATGTATCAAGCAATCAATCCCGAAAACTGGTTTCATGAAAATGGGATGGAATTAAAACATCCATGTGTGGGAATTTTGCAAAGTGCAACAATCTGGGAAAAAACAAAAGAGATGGCAATATTAGTAGAAGTTTTAGAAAAGATGCCAGATGTTCATTTCTATTGGGCAGGAGATGGAGTTTATAGAGATAAAGTACTTCCATTATTAGAAAAATATGATAATTTTCATTGGCTTGGTTCTTTAGAATATCCAGATAATGTAAGAAAGTTTTTGACAGAAATTGATGTTTACGCATTAATTAGTGGCATCGACATGTCACCACTTACATTACAAGAAGCACAATTAATGCAAAAACCTGTAATAGCAACTAATGTTGGTGGAATACCTGAATTGATGGAAGATGGTAAGACAGGATTTTTAATTGAAAAAGGCAATTCAAATGAATTATTTGAAAAACTTTCATTATTACTGAATAATCTAGAAAAATCAAAAGAGATGGGTAAAAAAGGCAGAGATTATGTGAAAGAGAATTTTAATCTGGATAAAATTTGTAATGATTTTTTAAATCACCTAAAAAAACATGGTATAGGAGATATTTAATATGAAAATTCCATTTTTTGTTCAAGAATTCACTGATGAAATGGAAGAAGCAGCAATCCATGCATTAAGAAATGAATCATTTGTAGGTGGCGAAAGTGTTTTAAAATTTGAAGAAGAATTTGCACATTATACTGGAACAAAATATGCAGTGTCAGTTAATTCAGGAAATAGTGCATTACAAATATCTTTAATGGCATTAGGTATTGGAGACGGGTCAAAGGTCATTACTCCAACAAATTCATTCATTGCTTCAGCAAATTGTATTCGTATGACAAATGCTGAACCAATTCTAACTGACATCGATATAAGAGATGGGGGAATTGATCTATCAAATAGTAAAGATAACGTTAATGCAATAATTCCAGTTCATATTTATGGAAACCCATGTAATTTTGATTCTGTAAAATTATTTTCTGAAGAACAAAATATTCCAATAATAGAAGATGCGTGTCAGGCTCATGGTGCAGAATACAAAGGAAAAAAGGTTGGTAGCCTTGGGGATGTAGGATGTTTCTCATTTTATCCAACAAAAAATATGACAGTAGGAGGAGATGGGGGAATGACTACGACCGATAATGAAGAGACTGCATTAAAAATTAAATCAATTAGAGATAATGGAAGAAAAACAAAAAATGAATTTGACAAGTTGGGATTTACAATGAGATTGAATACAGTAAATGCAGCCATAGGGAGAGTACAACTAAAACATCTAGAAGAGAAAACTGCGCGAAGAAGAGAGATTGTCTCGATATATAGAAAAAATTTAGCACAAGATTGTATTCTACCTGAGAATAAAGATGGGAAATCAGTATATCATCAAATTGTAATCAAACATGAAAAAAGAGATGAGATACGTCAAGTTTTAACATCTAACAATATCGGTTCCGCAATTTATTATGAGACACCTATACACAAACAACCAATTTATGAAGAATTTGGATACAAATTACCAAATAGTGAAAGATTCTCAAAAGAGATCATGTCTCTTCCTTCATATCCACAATTGACAGATGAACAAGCATTAGAAATTTGTGAATGCGTGAACAATGTAATAGATTAGTTCTTTAGCAAATCTTCATAGAACTGAATGTATTTTGGTAGTATTACATCCCAAGTCATGTGACTTTTAACAAATGCATTTCCATTCGCAGCTAATTTTTTTGCTTTTTCTTGGTTAGACAATAATTCATTTACTGCTTGTGCTAATTTGGATGGGTTTTCGGGTGGAATAATAATTCCAGTTTCGTTGTTAATGATTAATTCAGGAATTCCTCCAACATTAGTTCCTATAACTGGAACGTTAAGATAAAATGCTTCCTTTACAGTCGTAGGTAAACTTTCCATTCTAGATGGAACTACAATAATACTAGAAGATTTGATTACGTTCATTGCATCTTCCCATGAACGGTCAGTACAATATACAACATTTCCGTTAATTTCTGATTCAGCTGTTTTTAGAATATCAATTCCTTTTTCATGACTATCACGTCCAACATATGCAATTTGGTTTTCAATTTTTTC
>MDSW01073096.1_pt1 | contig 25113 bp, 26 predicted proteins | sample 811171 | NCBI WGS metagenome assembly MDSW01 (sample SAMN05326641, study PRJNA326480) | marine metagenome | isolation source: seawater | place: Atlantic Ocean: North West | collected 2012 | reverse complement strand
TAATATTTTAAATAATAATAATATAAATAATTGGTTTATAGCATATGGAACATTATTAGGTATTATTAGAGAAAATTCTTGTATAGATAATGATGATGACGTTGATATAATATGTGATATTAAAAACAAAGAAAAGTTATTGAATATATTAAAAGAAACATATAAAAATTTTGATTATAATGCTAATAAAAACAGAAATATAATTGTATTAAGAAAACCAATAGCAGTAGATATATATATGGCGGATATCGATAAAGATGGTAATTTTTATGATAAATGGAATAAAATAAAATGGACAAACTGTTTTAAAGATAATAAGTTAATAAAAAAAATATGGGAAGGTAATGTTTTATATTTACCAAATAATTATATAGAACATATTGAAAATAAATATGGAAAAACTTGGAAAATACCAAGTAATAATAAAGGTGTGAAAAATGGAACAGAAAATAATTATACTGTAATATAAAAATTATTTATTTTTAATAATATTTTCTATTAAAGTAGTTGAAATATTATTTGTTCGATCTAAATAAATAACTTTAATATTATTATTTTCTAAATAATTAAAACTACCAATGTGATCATTTCCCATAATTAATATATCAGCATTATATTTTAAACAATATTCTAATTTTTTTTCTAAAGATTCTTCAATAAATACTTCATCCACATATTTTATAGATTTTATAATTTCAAATCTATCATTAATATTAATAATTGGAGTTTTAGATTTTTTTTTTAAATTTAATTCATCAGATGAAACACCAACAATTACATAATTATCTTGATTTAAAAATTTTTTACAATTTTTTAAAATATTTAAATGACCAATATGAAAAAGATCAAATGTTCCAAAAGTAATTATTCTCATATATAATTAATAGTATAAAAAAAAATTTAATTAAAAATAATAACCTAATATAAAATATACACACCTATTAAGATTTAAATAAAATTTTTTGAAATAACATATAAAATTATTTTATTATTATTATTATATCTATATGGATAAATTATTTGATGAATTACTTAATGATGATCTCAAAAATAATATTTATTCTATGATTATATATAGTCAACCAAATGATTTATTAAAGCAAATTAAAGAATACCAAAATAAAAAAAAATATATTAATCAGTTTTACAAATATATTACAAATTATTGGACATATTGTTATATAGATGGTCTTAATATTATTTGGAAATTATATTATATATGTATGATAGGGAAAGCAGATATATTATGGAAAGATTCTTATCATTTAAATATGTGTATGATTAATTATAAAAGATATATTCCAGCTGATGATTATAATATTTATACTGCTGAAATTATTCGTATCTTAAATATTAAAAATTTTAAACAAAAACATTTAGCAATTAAAAGATATATTACTAAATATGTTATGGTTTTAAAAGATTATCATATTAAATATCTAGATGAAGAATTATCAATATGGGGAGATATATTACATTATGGTTATACTGATGAAAGTTTGAATGATTTTACTGCTGAAACTATTAAAAATTCTTACTATTTACCAACACCTGTTATATTAAAAGAATATATTGTTTAGATAAAATAATTTTTTCTATTAATTTAAATAATGAGATACATTTTTATTGATATACGTAAAAGTGATGAAGTTTACTCAAAAAGATTTGGTGTATCAAACCATTACGAGCACTATAATATACCTATGAATATGATTAAATTTAATGTTAATACAATTAAAGATCACTTAAATTATGTAGATTATATATATATTGTTTGCCGTTCTGGTGCTAGATCACAATTTATTAAAGATAAATATTTTAATGATAATATGAATATTATTGTTGATAGAAATTTACAGTTTAATAATTTTAAACACGGATCTAATATTATTAATATAGGTAATGATATAATTAATGTTAATGTTATTGGAAGTAATAAATTTAATTATTATAGTATTATGCGTATTATACAAACATTACTCGGATCTTTAATACTTATTTTAGGTTCTTTTACGCTTTATGAATTAAGTAACTGTAAAAATGCAAATATTATTCCAATTGTGTTATTAATGCTTTTTGGTTTAATAGCCTTAATTAATGGATTAACATCTACTTGTACTTTGTCGCAAATTTTTATTGACTATTTAAATTAATTTATTTTTTTTCATTATATATATTATGCTATTAACAAAATTTACAGGCGGCACAAACTATGTAGCTGTCTCTAAATTTATTAATACACTATATGATAAATCTATAATACCTATTATTGATTATGCAAAAGAAGGTGCAAATAATAAATATGATGTAATTAAATATATAAATGAAATTAATTTATTAATTTCTGAAATTAAAAATAGTAAGAATGATGTCGGTTATGCATTAAAATTATCATCGTTTAAACCTTATAATGCACAAGAAAATATTGATAATATCATTAAAAATATTATTAATACTAATCATAAAAATAAATATATTTACTTTGATGCAGAGCATACTAACGATTTTTATGATGAAAATATCGTATTTGATAAAATAATTAAAAAATATGAAAACATAGATAATTTATATTTATTTAAAACATATCAAATGTATAAAAAAACTAGTTTAAAACAAATTGAAAATGATATGTTAAAATTTGACAAAATTGGTTTCAAACTTGTTAGAGGCGCTTATTATAATAAATATAATCCCGAATTGTTTAAAAATAAAATAGATACTGATAAGAATTATAATAAAGCAATTGAATTATTAATAAGTAATACTAATAATAAAATATGTATTGCCACTCATAATAAATTTTCAATTGATTATGCATTGTCTTTTAAACCAGGTCATAATGTCTATTATGCGCAATTACTTGGTATGGGAGATAGTTCAACAAAATATTTAATTCATAACAACAAAACTGTATTTAAATATGTACCATATGGTAGTATTTTTGATATGTATCCCTATTTATTGCGTAGATTATATGAAAATTACGAAATTATAAAGTATATTTAAAAAAAATGATTTTAGTATGAAACTTAGATTTCAATACATTACAAAAATGTATCAACTAGGTTTTGATTTACAAAATGATGCTAGAAAAATTTTTAATAATAAAGATAAATATATAAATATTCCAATTAGTGATAGTATTTCTCAATTGGAAAATGATCTAGATTTTTTAAACAAAGTATATAATATTTTATTCGATATTTATATGGATTTAATGTATTATGGAGAACATACATCTTATTATGATAATTTTGCCGAGACATATAACGAAACGGAGTTGCTTATTGATTCTGGATATGTATTGTTTGATTTAGATGATTTCTATGTTTCAACAATTGATGGTAAGGCAAAACGTAATTGGTTATATGATTCAGAAATAATTTCGATGAAAGATAGTGTAGTCAAACAAAAAAATAAAATTAAAGATAAAATAAATGAAATAAATGTAAAAGTTGGAATATCCATTGCACTTCTTAGATAAAATAATGTGTATTTAGTTTGTCGATGAAATTTTGCCTTTCTTTTATAGTTAGTGCTCCTATTAGCATATTGATTCTTTTATTTACACTAATTTTATTATCTATCATCATTTTTGTTGCAATTAATGCTTTATTTTTTTTCATTTTTAGTTTTATTGATAGAATTCTTTCTAGTTTTTTTACATTTGTTTCTGTTATACCATATAGTGTTGTTATATCATCGTTGAAATATTTTATCAAATCACTTTCTATTTGAAAATAAATAAATGACTCACTATTTATATCATAATTACAATTATTATTTTCATATTTTTCAAAAATTTCCTTTTTTGCTTTTTTAAAATTGGTTATATCTTCTAATAAATCTTTATTTTGAGATTTTCTTATTTTACTTAAAATTTCATTTTGTAAATCATAATTTAACTTATCAAAATATTTGAAATAATTATTTATATTCATATAAAATTTGTACGTAATTATATTTTAAATAAAAAAAAAATGATTTATATATATATTTTGATATATTAGTCAAAAAGGTTTGCATAACTTATTCATATATAGTAAGACATTGATACCGGAATTATTGAATATAATCATCAATAACGCAAGTAAATATTTACTTGTAATCGGAGTATAAGTATCAAATACTTACTATATATTTGAAGCAAAAAGGATGAATAGTGCATATTATTCAGAAGACAATCTGTCAAGAATTAAAATCACTGACGAAGACTTTTAACGGTTTTCTGAGATTTAAGGAATCGCTGATAGTATGTATTACCTTAGTAGCGGGTTATGTAGATTTTTTTTTACTTTCACAACATTTGTTCGAAAAAACGGTTTCGACCGAAAAAAAATGATAGTATCCGTCTAGAAAGCACATACATCAACGAGTGAAACTAAAGCGGAAAAAACGTACTGAAACAAGGCATCGTGTGCAACCATCCAATGGCATATGTATTTGATCAGGATATTGTTTCTGAAGTTTGGAAGCATTTGTCTCTTTCATCTATGACAATTGCTTCCACAGTTTCAAAAGATTTCTATTATAACTACAAAAAACTATCAAAAAATGATCGTATCTGTATTATGTACAAGGAATCAAAAGATTTCAATAGTTTTATTACAGATGTGGTAATGCATATCTGCAATAAATACAACTATAAAAAACCAAGATTTATTTCTAACTTTATAAACTATTTTAATAGAAAGATTGTAGAGCAAAAAAATAATAATTCTCATCTGAGTTTTGCAGATTTTCTGAATTCAAATGAAATATCTGTTCTTTACAATATACTAGTTATTATTACACATACCTTTAATCACAATTACAAAAAAATTATTTCTGAATTTCAAAAGCTCAACTACGATGATATTATTGATGCTAGACATGCACTATCATTTATGACTCATCTTACAAATACAAAGTTTTATAAGATATTTGGAACTTGTTATTCTTCAAAATCAGCAATGAATATCAGATTAGTATGTTTTGCACACACTATCATACTTGCTGAAAAAAAATTATATGATTCTCATAAATTCAGAGTTGCTTTCTACGAGAAAAAAGATTTACTAAAAGAACATTTGCGAGAATTATCTCCTAATTTTCCCGAGTACTTTTCGAAGGAACTTCTCAAAATTATAGAATAAAAGCAAAAAATGCTTGTATATTATATATCTATCTATTTTTATTTTTATTTTTTTTCTTTTTACCTCCTAACTGTTGATCTATATTTATTGTAAATGTAGATACAATATTTGCATATGGTTTACCGATACTAAATAAATCTGTATTATGTATTAGATTTAGTATATATTCTTGATAAGTACTACAATCTTTTGCTAATTTAAAGTCTCCTGATTGAAATAATCTATTTCTTTGTCCTAATTCTTCAATTATAGAAAAATCTTGTAATAGATCTTTTTTTGTAGAAACTACTTTTGATTCACCATAATCTCCTATTACTATTGAATAATTAATTTTTTTTAGATATACGTAATACTGTTTTCCATTTAAAACTAATATATATTCATAATATTCATTTGAATCTGCATTTTGTAATTCATAGAAAAAATTATCCAATTTTACATCATCGTGTAATATATTTAAAAAAGAATGAAATGTTATTAAAGATAAATAAACTTGAGAGTATATATTTTTTTTTGTATCTAATGTACTTTCGCCAAATACTAATTGAACTATGTGTCCTGAATATTTTTTCATAAGTATCAAATAATTGAAAGATACAATGTCATCAGGTTCGCCATCATATTTGGATTTTATATTTATTTGATTATTTTTACATTTCATATGATGAAATATTTTAATTAAATGTCTAGTTTGTTTGCTATCTAGCAATAATGATGTTTTTTTCATTATTGCTACTTCTGTTTCACTTTTTTCATCAATTGTACTATATATTAATTTAACTACATAAGTATTTGTTCCTGAACTACCTTCTAATATAATTGAATTGCCACCAAAACCTATTACTTTATTTGTATCAATTGATATTGATTGTGATTTAAATTTTATTTTATTATTTTCAATACATTTAGTGTTTCCTGGACTTTTTGTTTTTGTATCTCTAGACATTATTCTATTTTTTATTATAATTTTTGCAACTCTAGGAGTACCTGGTGTTCTTGGAGTTCTTGCTCGAGTATTTAGTGTTCTAGATGTTGCTGGGGTTCTAGATGTTGTTGGTGTTATTGTTGCTGTTCTTGGTGTTCTAGATGTTCTAGATGCTCTAGATGTTGCCGGTGTTCTAGGACTTCTAGGACTTCTAGGACTTGTAGGACTTGTAGGACTTCTAGGACTTCTAGAAGTTCTTGTTTGAGTTTTTGAAGTACCTCCTTTTCTCATTAAAAAAATTATACTACTTTAATAGTATTTAAAATTTCTGTAAAGTCATCTATAAATTTTTCAAACTCTATTTTTGGCATTATTGCATCTACATTTTTACTTGATATACCTGTTATAAATTTATTACTATTTACTTCTCCTATTGTTTCTTTTCTTAAATCTACAAAATTTGTAAATTTTATTTCTAAATCCCATATACCACCAAATATTGGTTGATGCTTATCCCATCCTCTTTCTTTATTTTCTTTATTTATTAATTCACTATTTCTATCAGAATAGTTGTTAAATTGTCCATATGCTGTTATCAAACCGTTCTTATTTGTTGATGATTTATTTTGAATAAAGTATAAATTATCGCCTTTTTTCATTTTATTTAGTATATTTCTATATCTTGTTAGATTGCGTATAGCCCATACTCCATTTTTAGCGTTTGCAAAAAAGTGTTTACCGTCCTGAATTCTGATGATCCAATTACTAGACATTTTGTCTGTAAATTACAACGAACATCATCATTTTTTTTTCTACTTAGAATAAAATAATAAAAATTGAAGTATCTATATTATTATATATTTATTATATTAGAATGAATTCTGATAAAATCTTGAATCCAGAAACTGGTAGATATGTATTAAAAACTGGAAAAATTGGTAAAAAATTATTAGAACAAACCAAAAAAGTAGCAGAACCTAAGGCCAAAAAGGTAGCAGAACCTAAGGCCAAAAAAGTAGCAGAACCTAAGGCAAAAAAGGTAGCAGAACCTAAGGCAAAAAAGGTAGCAGAACCTAAGGCAAAAAAGGTAGCAGAACCTAAGGTCAAAGAAATTAATATTAATAATTTGAAAAATGAATGGAATTCAACTTATAAAACAACTAAACAATCATTAGGTTTTAATATAAATTCTGATAAAGATAATTTTCTTGATGTTAAATTATCTAAAACTCAAAAAATAATTGGTATATATGGACCTGGAACATTAATATTGCGTAAAATAAAAGATATCGCATTAGCTAATAGAGAAAATACTGAGATATATTTACCTAAAAATTTTACAGGAAGACATTATGCTAATCCTTTATGGAATAAAACACACGGTTATATGTACTATTTAAATGATGATAATTTAAAAAATATATCACGAATTGTAGAAACTATTAACTTAATTAATAAAAGATATAAATCCTATAAATTATCTGAAGGTTATCAAAATAATGCAAATAAAACTCACGGTATAATTGGTATTGATATTCCATATAATGAGTCTAAATGGGTGTCTGAACTTGTTAAAGGCAATCCATTACAAAATCCTATTTTAAATGAAAATAAACAAATTATATTTGGCAAGTGTGCCATTTCTACTAAAACTATTGAAAAGGCTAATATTTATTTGAATAAAAAATCACCAAATAAATTTAATTTGTTATATCCCAAATACATAAACTTACGTTCGACAAAAACATTATCACCTTTGCTAGATGCTTTTATTAAATCAGATTACAAAATTGCTAATATAGCATATGATAGACACGCTAGAACAATATTTAAAAGCAATAATAGATTAGTTATAATTGACCCTTGGAAACAGGTAGCAGATACTGGTACTAAAAATTTAATAAAATTGATATCTAATTTAGAATTTATTAAAAGAGTCAAAGAACAAACTAATGAAGGTTCATGTACTGCTGTATCTTATGCAAGAACTTTATATATGGCATCTGAAGGTGTTGATAAACTACATAATAATATTCCATTAGATTATATAGTATTGGCAAGTAGATTAATATCTAAATTTAGATCTTAAAATATTTTGCAATAATAGATAGTAATAATGTCTAAATATACTATTGTTAAAGATAAAATTGGAAAAAGTAAAAAAGTTATTGTTGAAGGAGTTAAAAAAGTTTTATACAAAAAAGATGGAAGTAGAAAAATGTATGTTGTTTCAAAAGGCAAAATGATGCAACTTACTAAATATAAAGAAATGAAGAAAAAAAAAGGTAATGTAAAAAAAGTTAAAAAAAGAGGGGGGGTATATGGAGATAATAATAGCTTTCCTCGGGTCGTATATCCTCCTCCTAGCACTCAACCTCACAATACATCTTTTCCTGTTGTGACGGAAAACCCTTTTAGTCAAGGTAGTTTAGCTAAAAAATACACTCGAAAAGATTATTTAGCTAAACTCAAAGAACTTAACGAAAGAAAAGATAGATTGAGAGATCAAGGATTAGATAAAGATAAAGATATAGAAATCAGAAATTTGCTAATAGAATTTAATGTGTTGATAAAAAATTATGAGTATTTGATAGCTAATATGCCAGAAAATGCGGATAAAGATGCCTATGCATTATTTGAAGAATATAACCCACCAACTACACCTACAGTACTACCTAGAGTACTACATGGTGGCAAAAAGAAGAATAAAAATAAACCAAAAAAAGTGTCACGTAAAAAAACTAGAACCAAAAAATAGATAATATATATTTTTAATACAATTTTTTTTTATTAATTATTTAATAATATTAAACATAATGAAAATGTTATTTAATTATTATTATAAAGATTATTAATAAAACAGATATACTTTTATACACATACACAAAAAAATTTATTAATAATCATTATAATCATCATAATAGCTATCATAATAATCTAATAATTCATCAAAATACAAATTTGTTTCATTATCTTCATAGTCTTCATACTCTTGGTAGTTTTCATTATCTTCTGATACTAAAGTTTCCAATCCTCCAATATAGAAATAATTATCAGTTGGCATTTCGTCAAATATTAATGAGAACATTGTGATAATTATTAGTTAATATAATTAATCATTTTTTTATAAATTAAATATAAAAATAATTAATTTAGGTTGATCTAGATATCGCATCTAATAAATGCTTATTTCTTTTATTTATAACGTCAATGCAAAGTTCAATGTGAATTTTCAGTTTATTGTAATAATTTTCTGATTTTTTTCTCATAATTCTAATTTTTTTTGTAATATCTATTCCTTGAATTAATGCATCTTCTCTGCATAGACCTTTTTTAGAAAAGGAGTTATATATTGATAAAAGATTTTGATTAATTTTTTGTAATTTAGAATATTTATTTAACAATTTCTTACATTCATTCATTTTAATTTATACTTAAAATAAATAATATATTATCATTTTTTGTTTAGAATTTAGTATTATTCTAAAAAATTAAAATAAAAAATGAATGAATTTTTCAAATTTAGATAATAAAATGAATAAGGATAAAATATATGGTATCATTTTAGGACATGCATTAGGGGATGCATTAGGATCTCCTGTTGAATTTTATCCATATGCACATTATACTGGTATTTTAGATACTCCCATTATAAGATATAATCGCGCATATGGAAAACTAATTAGTGATATTGGGCAAGTTTCTGATGATACTGAGATGGCTATTATATTAATTAAAACAATTATGGATGGTTATACAAAGGAAAAAGCAGTTATTAATTATATGTTATGGGCAAATAATAATTATGAAAACTGCAAAGGAAATTCACCTTTTATGGGAAAAAATACAAGAAATTTATTTGTTGCACCTAAATCTACTTATAAATTATATGAAAATAGGTTTAATAAATATTACAATGATGCAAAAATTATGGAAGAATCACAATCTAATGGAGCACTAATGAGAGCATATGCACATATATTTTCAAATTTAGATGAAAATATAGTTAAAACTGATGTATTTATTACAAATCCATCAAAATTAACTTATAATTGTGTATACATATATGTATCTGCTATTAAAATGGCAATTGAAAATAAAAATAAAGAATATATAAAAAAAAACATTAGAGAACTTATTGAATTTGATAGCGTAATGCAAGTATTTGATGAAGCATCAAACAATATATTTAGAAATGTGACTGAAAATAAAGGGCATATATTACACGCTTTATATTGTGCCTTTTGGGGTTTATTTCAATTTGATAATTATAAAGATGCAATTGATGCTATTATATGTTTGGGACCTGAAAAAAATAATCCTTCTAAAATATGTTTAGAGGGTAAATGGAAAAAAAGTGAAATAATTGTTGGAGACACGGATACAAACGCAGCAATTGCTGGTGCATTATTGGGTAGTTATTATGGATATGGAGAAATAATTAAAAATCCTATTACAAAAAAAAATATAGATATAATGCTTAATTCAGATTCTACAAAAGGAGATATTATTAGACCTCCCTATTATAAATTAACTATAGATTTTATAGAAAAAGTTTGTATGATGTATAAATAATATTAAATTTCTTCAATTTTAGTATTTTTAATTAAATCTCTGATATTTTCTACTTGCTTAATGTAATTTTCATCTGGTTTATGCAGTAATAATAAATCAATTAAGTTTTCGATAATTTTTTCATATAATTCTATGCCCATTTTTAAACATAAATCATTTTTGTTTTCTAGTGCAAATTTTTGCATTAGTTGACCTTTATTATTAATTAATTCTCTTGCTAAAACGTTTAAATTACTATATATAAATTTATCATCTTTTTTAACTAAAGCAGATTTATCATTTTCATATCTAATATTATTATTTTCAGGAAAATTTTCATTAAAGTGTATTTCTTTTGTAAGGAGTGTTGGTATATTATATGATTTTTTAAATATTTCTAACATTTTTTCATAATTTAAATAATCTAGTCTCTCACTTCCATAATTATTTATAATAAAGTTATTATTTTGTGTTTGAATATTATTATTATTTTGTGTATTAATATTATTTGTTAGTTGTTCTACATTTTGAATATTATTATTTTGAACCTTTTCTAAATTATTTGGATTGGGTGTTCTAGCATATATTATACTTCTTGGTTTACAATTATTTCTTTTAATATGATTTGATTTACTTTGTCTTGAACTAAAACTAATCATACAAGTTGGACAAGTTAAATCATCAACTCCTTTACAATTTTTTTCATGATTTACTAAATATCTATTACTCTTATAAATTTTATTACATTTTTTACAAATAAATTTGGAATGTATCTTTTCGCTCAAAGGATGTACGTTTGCACAAATTGGATGTACGTTTGCACAAATTGGATGTACGTTTGCACAAAATGGATGTACATTTGCACATCCATTATTTATATCGATATTTCCACTTATTTCATATTTGTGCTTACGATTTAGATGTTTATTTAAATCATATTTGCGATCTGTTTTATATTCGCAATAACTACATTTATGTTTTTTTTTGTCGTTATTTACGCTCATTACTATATATAATGTCAGAATTTATTTTTAAATAGAATTTTTATTACCATAAAATTAAAATTTCAGCGACAACGACTTTACATTTTTTTTTTGAGAATTTTTTTCCAATTTTTTTTTGATTTTTTTTTGTCCCAATTTTATACAACTAAAATACACCATTGTCAGTAATACAGCCAAAATACTTTTTATCACAAAAATGAAAAAAAATGGCCTTTTTTAATATTTCACATAATTTATTTTAGATATAAATTATAGTTTACTTACTAATAAGAAATAAAGTATATATAGAATTTGACCCATTAAATTAAAAAATAAGTCTGTATAATGTGGCTCAAAAATATTAGTATAACAATTATTGTGTGATTTTAGTATAATATTATTATTTATTTTTTTCAAAATTTTTTTCTCTGTTAAATACCATAATAATCCAATGCAAAAAATAAATATATGTTTAAATATATCAAATTTTGCATTTAATATAAAACACAATATTAAATAAAAAATAATATGTAAAATATTCCAAATACAAATATTAAATATAATTTTTTTATTTAATATGTCTTTTTTTTCTAATTTATAATAACTAATATACGTTAAATATAAATATAAAATCAAAAATGATAAAATCAAAAATATGATAAGTTGCATTCTATTTTAACAATATAAAATAGTACATATCTATAAATTTTTTTTAATTAATCAAATAAAAAATACAAATTATATATTCTACTTACCAAACTCTTGTGGATTACTAATAAATAGCACCCATTTTTCCGGAGAAAATTTCTTAGATGATTTCAGTCCTAACCAGAAGTCTGCACTTTCTGCTTTTTTATAGCGTTTTACATTATTATCACACTTGTGATAAATTTCCTTAAATTCTTTCAACATAATTCTATTTTTGATAAGTCTAAGATTAGTAATAATTTCATCTTGACTTAAATGACTAAAACTTTTTGAATGTGTATTAAGTATATTAAATAACTCTTTTTTGTGAATTGCTGGTTCGATTGCTGTCTTCTGAGCAATTCCAATTTTAATACCTTCTTTTTTTGGATTTAGTTCTTTATCCTCAATTATTTTATCAACTAATTCCTGAATACGAGTATCAGGAATATCATCAATGCACAAAGGTGTATTGTTATTAATTTTCTTAAACAATTCAGTTGTTATATTTTTATTATTTTCTTCACAATAATCAATTATATAACAAGTTGCATAAATTTCATAATTAGCATCAATTTCACCATCTTCAAGTAAATCTTTTACCAATTGCCATCTATGTTGTCCATCTAAAATTTTAATATATTTAGGGATATCATCTTTCGACTTATGTGTATATTTGTCAAACACTAAACTAACATTCCAAATTGGACTGGTACTTTTGTCAAAGACTTTAAATTGCTCTTTAAGTTCTCCAACTTTTTCAGTATTTATTTTACGATTGTATACCCACGGATCGCAAAATCTTGCAAACTGTTTTGCAGTTAACTTTACCAAATATTTACTATCATCAATTGGATGAATAATATAGTCTTTTATATCAAAATCATATATTTTATCATCTGAAATATACTCTTCAGCATCGTGAAATTCTTCAACAATTTTGGACATTGTGTAAATTATATAGATACTTTATTTTGTCATTTTTTTTATTTAACAAGTAAAAAAATTATTTTTTAAACTAGTATTAACAAAATTATTATATTTTTAGTTTAAAATAAAAAAAAATGAATGTGAAATACTAAATAATATTCAACAAATGTCTAGATTTGATAGTTTAATTACTTACAACAAAATTGGTTATTTGCCTAATATAAATGAATCATTTAGTTTATTTCAAAAAGAAATATTTTATAAAGCAAGAAATATAGCTATTATTAAATTGATTAAAACAATTTAGATTAAATTATCTTTTGTTTTTTGATTATATTATACTTTGATATTTTATTATTACTAATAAGTTTATTTTAATTGTAAAAGAGATAAAAATGTATAATATAGTTAGAGTAATTAATATATGGCCGCACCATTTAATAATATAGATTCTCTAGTTAGAACCTTAAACACTGCGGCTTATAGTGCATATAATTCTCCCGCAGCAGGAGTACAAGTTAGTCTAAACGGAACACCATATAACAGGCTAACACAAGGAGCAAGATTATTAACTTCTCTAGCAGACTCTTTACATGATTTAAATCATACAAAAACTATAGCAGGTCTTGCTCATACTGGTCCAGGAGTATTAACTTTAAAAGCTTGGTGTAGAAACTTAATATCACGATTACCACCAAATGGACCAACTACCCAAGGGTGGAATCCAGTCTACGTCGCAACTATGGTTAATATAATATATACAGATCCAGAAGAATTTGTACAACGCTACTTATATTATAATGATATGTTTTATTATACAAATTATCAATATATAAGAGAGTCTTTGCCACTAGCACCAGAAACACAATTAACTGCAGCATTTGTACAAGCGGGAATAGTAAATGAGAGTGTTAAACAAAGTCCTAATACTGGAGCGTATCCAAGAGCTTATCGTTTTTTACTACTTAATTATCCGCAACAAGGCAAACATGATAGTAAAGTTCCAAATTTGGCAAGTCATAAAGCTGCAGTAAATTATTCTAAATTATCCGCAAGTATATTATATAAAATATATGAAAAACTCTTTGCAGAATCAAATTGGGATATGACTATGGGATTACCTCAAGATGTTAATGGAACTACATATCCACCTTTTATTAAAGGTACTGATAAGAAATATTATAGAAGTATATGGTACTCGCGAGATCAAATGGCACCAAATAAAATTTTTAATGAATATGATTGTCAAAAGAATATTGTACCTCCACATTTTGATGGACTTACAAATTGGTATATGTGGGTTGGATACGCGGCTCAATATGATAGAGTTGATTTAATAGCATCAAATGATGCAGCTAAATTATATTGTCAAAAGGCAGTACCTCCACACCATCCTGACAATTGTGATTTCAGCAACAACAAAAGGGACCATGGGAGCTTGGTAGTAAATCTAGCTGATGAAGAAGCTATGTTAGGAATTGGAAATATGCGACTAGAAGCAAATACATTCTTATGGACATCAAGAACAAATACTGCTAATACTATACCATATGATTTGCCAAAAAGAGAACAGATAAAAAACCATTTAGCAAATGCTATTGGTAATGTTGATCAGGCAGCCGAACATGGTGATCCAAATTTATTCAGATATTTATTTAATAAATTACAGTCATTTGCTGAAATGATCGATGAACTATGTCCAAATATATGCAGAAAGACAGTTTCTGGTAAAATTGTTGGATTAGACTTTGCTAATGGTAGTGGTGTTTCTCAATTATTTCAGAATGGAGTTTCTCATAATAGTGGCATTTTATATGATGATGCATCTAGAAGATATGATGCAATGTCATTATTTACTGATTTTAAACGCGTTGGGGATTATTTACAAGCTAAAGAGGTACATGAACTAACTTATTTAAATAATATGTGTATGCCATTACTTACACACGATGCAATATTGGCTACAATATCACATAAAATATTTAGTAATCATACAGTATGGTTTAAGCCTCAGCAAACAAATAGATCTGCAACATATATTGTGATGATACCTCAACAAAATCCAGAGAATGTTTCATTAAGAATTAACAAAACTGCGAATGCAAATTCAAAATTGCCCCCTGCTGCTCAATATGATGCTAGCTTGTCACATGGACTGCGTGAACCACCAGACGCTATACCAATACATGAATTTATTAATACTATTAATGCATCATATCAAGGTCCATTAACCCATAAAATGTGGGGTGGCAATAGACAAATAGGTAGTGGTAGGGGCAGTGGTAAGGGACAAGGGAGGGGATCTCGTGGAACCATTTTAGATTCATATAGACCTGATCTATATGTTGACACTGATTCACTCTTTGGAAATTCATTTATGCCGGACTTATCACCTGCAATGAGTAGAAGTGGAAGAAGTAATTTTCCAGATCAAGCACGCCCTTCTCAATATGATTTGGGACCAGACACTGATATGGATACAGAAGCACCATCACAACCTGATACACCCGCAATGAATACACGTAGAAAACGTAAATTAGAAGAAGATGATATATTACCATTATTTGAGAGTTCGAGAATTAAAAGGAGAGAGAAGCTACAGAAACCCCAATACATCGGAATGGAATTGCCTCAAGTTACTCCAGATAAGCTAAAAATAAACTATGTAGCCAGAGTTGCATATTTTGACGAACCTGAAAAAGGACCTTCATACTATAAATGGATGTATAGGGTGGCACAGTATTTATATATTAATTCATCCCCTGAAAATAACTGGCGAGACAAATGTTTTGAGATAGTGCAGGAAATAGCACAAAAAGAAATGAGAATGGGCGAGGAGGAAGATTGGAATGATTTGGCAGAATTTTTTATAGGATATTATACTATTATTTTTGAAGAAGTATTGCAAGGACTTGAAGATCGAACAATTTACTATGGGGATAAAGATTGGGGTGATACAATGATGGGATCAAGTGAATCATTAGCAAGTGCCGCAATTATGCACACACATTTACTTTATGCATTTCAAGAAAATTTATATAATGATGATGATAATTATACAAGAAAGGAGAAATCTACTCAAAAAAGAAAAAATGAAAAACAGAAAAAAAGAAAAGAGAACCAGAAAGAAAAAGAGAAAAAAAGAAAAAGAGATAAAATAAAATATAATGACATAAAAACGGAGGCAGAACAAAATCAAAGAGATACTCAAATTTTGCTATTACTACAAGAAAAAATAGAACCTTATATTGCTGAAATAGTAAGTACATACCAAAATCTGCCATTCGAAGTTGTTGAATTAGCACAAAATATACTAATAGAAGTTGGAACACGTGAATTAGGACAAGAACTGGCAGAAGAAGTATTAAGAAGAAAATTAGATGATAAAAAAAATTTATTAATAGAAATAATTAAAATACTAGAAGATTATCTAATAGAACCAGGAACAGGTGTTGAACAAGCACAAAATTTATTAACACAAGCTTTAATACAAGTAATGAATTCAGTAGCAAAACAAATAGTGATACAAGAATTAACAGAAGCAGTAGTGAAAAATTTGGATTTACGAACTAGAGAATTTAAAACATTTATAGAAAAAGCAATAAAAAACGCAATGACAGAAGTAAAGGAATTCTCTAAACAAGCAATTATATATAATTATAGTGATAAAAGAATAATTCAAATGGAGGAACAAGGTGAAGCACCTGAAAATATTGAAGACAAGGTAGGTAAAGAATGTCAAGAATTGTTGAAAGTTGATGTATCAGAAGAAATTGAAGCACAAATTTTCCAGCAAGTTATTGAAAGTACTGAACAACTAGTACTAGAACTTAATGCCAAACCTAATGAACAAAAACTGGAATTCTTAAAGCAACAGGGGGGGGGGGGGTTATTCTTTTAAAGGAAAATAAAACACAAGTGTAAGAAAAAAAACTAAAATTTATTTAGATAAAATAGCTAAATTAAAAGAATCCAATAAAGAATTAAAAAAAAATAAAATTAAAAATAAAAATAAAATCGAAAAAAATAATAAGCAAGTTGATGAATTAAAAGAAAAAATAAAAAAAGTAAAAGCAAAACAAAAAGAAAAAGAAGTTAAAGAAAAAGTAAAAGAAAAAGAAAAAATAAAAAAAGAAAAAGTAAAACTTAAGGAACAAACTAAAAAAGAAAAACTTAAGGAACAAACTAAAAAACAAAAAGAAAAACTAAAGGAAAAAACTAAAAAAGAAAAAGTAAAACTTAAGGAACAAACTAAAAAACAAAAAGCAAAAGAAGAAAAAGCAAAAGAAAAAGAAAAACAAAAAGAAAAAACAAATAAAAATAATATGAAAACTAAGAAAAAAACTACTTTTCTAATTAAATAAAATCATCTTTGTAATTGTCTTTTATTTTTTGCATTGTATAATTATTATTTCTTTTATATATAAATTTAATAAGTTGATCTAATTTTAAAAGAATTTCTTTTATGAGGTAATTGTGGTGGAGTTGGAGAAAAAGATCTAAATTTTTGGGTCTCATTATATTTATTAAAAAATGAAAACAGTTCTTGATTATCATAATATCTTGATGTTTTTTTTTCAGTTCTCAGTATTGCTTCTTCAAAAGATATTTTAGGATTTTTAATTTTTAATTTTTTCATATTTGCGAAATTATTTTTATAGTGTTCATTTATATTTCTTTCTACTAATTCGCGCATACTTGGTTTATTATCTTTATTTGGATTAAATATCTTATCTAAGTATTTAAATCTTTCTTCTTTTTTGATATATGATTTAAAGTTTATTTTTTCAATTAATTCATTATCTATATTTTCATCTTTATAAAAAACTCTTCTTTCTCTAAATAATCTTTCATATTCTTGTTCTTCAGATTCAGTTTCAATTTCAATTTCTGTTTCAATTTCATTTTCTTTGAAACTCATTTTATTTAATTATAATAAGAAAAAAAACAAAAAAAAGATAACAAAGAGGGTTATAAAATAGAATTACTTTATAATAGATATTTATTTTTATGATAAAATTAAAAAAATGATATATCTTTGTGTTTATATAAATTTCATAATGTTCTATGCTATTGATAAACGTACAGGTGAAATCATTCTTTCATTAAATGTTAGAGATAGAAAGTATAAAGATACATATAATAAAGAATTACGTTTCAAATGCGCTGGTTCTTGTGAAAATGGACAGCAATGTAATGATGATAATGTTGTGTTTGTAAATTCTAAACTGAAGCAAGCACATTTTCGTCATTCATCGAGTAGTAAATGCTCCGCAAACAAAGCATATATAGAGTTTAATAATGATTTCTATTCTAACTGGTTTAATTTATTTAAATATGAATATAGAAAACCTTACTGGTATAATTGTAATTTAGAACAAATTAAAGATGATAATAATGCGATTATAGTTAGGTATTCACAACAGAATTCAAATGTTATTAAATTTATAGAAAAGTATGCACAAAATAAAATTATATGGATATTATCATTAAAAAATAGAAAATATAGCAAAATAGAACTTTATAAAGATAAAATATATGTAGATTTTATAGGTAGTAAAAATGATATACCATTATATGATGATAGCAAATCAATTGTATATTTGGATACCGGCACTGATATATTATTGAAAGTACTACTAAATAGTACAAGTAGTTGTTATGGTCAAGAAATTGAATGTATAAATATTTATGATGTATGTAATATGTATGAACATTTATTTACAGCATATCCATACAGAAAAAAAGATACATTTTTCAGAAGTCTTATGGTTAAACAAAAGGAATATATAAAACAACAAGAATTAAAATATAAAAAAAATCTAAAATACCAAGAATATTTATTATCAAGATATGATAGAGCGCATAATGAGTATGTTAAAACAAATACTTTAGAAAGCTTTGATAATATACATAACATATATAAGAGATTATTTATGCATAAACTAGATAATGATTTATCTTTACCAAAATCATTTGAACATAAAAAAAAATATTTTGATTATGCTATAAAACTATCGCGTAATATAGGTAATATCAAAAATAGTCTTTACAAAATACAAAAAAAAGAAAAAGAAATCAAAGAATTATCAAAACTTTCAGAAAGTAAATCTATAAATGAATTACAAAACATAAGTGAGCTTATATCTATTTACAAAACATATTTCTGTATTATTAAAAATTTGGAACAAACATATACTGATATAAGTTATATAGAAACATTACTTTCAGACGATGGATACATTCTTGATTTAGATTTAATGATATATAATTATGAAAATCATATTAAATTAGAAAAGAATATTATAAATAATATATTATATGATGAATATGTTAAAGAACTCAATATATTAATAGATGAAACTTGTAATTGGAGAGTACTATCATATTTAGAAAATCATCATAAAGAATTGAAAAAAAAATGGTATATTGAGAAACAGAAAATATTAGAAGAAAGTCGCAAGCAGGAATTAGCTATTCAAAATCAAAAAAAGAAGGATAAAATAAAAAGACAAAAAGAAAGACAACAAAAAAAATTTTTACAAGAGAAAAAACAATTAGAATATGAAAATGAACTTATTAGAAAAAGGTTAGAACAATATTCAGAAGAATATGGATTAGAAGATACACAACTTACCACAAAACTATTAGATATTATAAATAATAATTATACAGAAATCTTAAAATTACCTATTAAAATAATAGATGATTTAAACTACATTAAGAAATATTATACATATATAACACATCCACCCAATCATAATTTAAACAAAATGATATTATACATAATAAAACAAGAAGAATATTTACAAAATATTTGATTATTGTTTATATTCTAATAATATTTTAAGTATCCTATTTTTATAAACACTTATCAAATATTCTCTGAATTCTTCTTGATTTTTGTATATAAATTCACGTTGATGAACTACTCATATAATAAGTATATTATCTTAATAAATTAAAAAGAAAAATAAATAATTTTTTACTTTATTATTTTATTTTTTCTAAAATAGTTAATCCAATTATTATTAGTAAATTTTTATCCATTAATAACTTATAATATTAATATAAAAAATAACACCAATTTACACAACCATCTTGCTAAACTCTTCCATATCTAATATCTCAACAAAAAAACATTTAAATATATAATTTAAATACTTATATAAATGTATACAAATTGTCAAGAATTAAGATTAAATTCAGAAACTTGTAATGCTGGTAAAAAATGGGAAATAAATGAAGATGAATTATTAATTAAATTATTAAATGAAAATAAATCTTATGAAGAAATTGCGAAAGAATTTAAAAGAACTGTTAATAGTATTAAAGCAAGAATTATTGATAAAATAATATTTCCAGAATATAATAATGGAAATTTTAATGAATTAGCTGAAAAATATAAATTTGATGATATATTATATTTAGAAAGAATAATTAAACAACGAATTGCTAGAGAAGAAAGATCTAAAGAAAATTCTAGAATTACTAAAAAATTATTTGAAAATGAAACAAAAGAAGATTATGATATAAGAATGCAAGAAATAAAAGAAAAAAAACTTAATAAAAAAATAGAAAAAAAAATAATTAAAACGGCAGGTGGTGAAAAATATTATGAATTACTCTTAAATATTGTTGAAAGATTAGAAAGAATTGAAAAAAAAATAGATGGTTATGATTTCACTTAATTTTTTAAGGGATTTTTTTGAATAAAAATAGTACATTTCTTTAAAAAATAAAAATTTATAAAATGTTTTTTAAAAAATTTAAAAAATATAGAAATGTACTATTTTTTAATTATTATAGAATAATTCTATTGTTTTATTATCTACCCAACCATCTTCCCAAATTCATCCATATCCAAAATCTTAACACCTAATTCATTTGCTTTATCTATTTTTCCTGATTTGTCTGTTTTATTTTTAACAACAAGATAATCTACTGTTTTAGATACACTAGTAACAACCTTACCACCGCTGTCGGTTATTAATTTTTCCCAATCTTTATTTCTAAATCCTGTGAAAATAAATTTCTTATCTTTCAAAACAGTTTTAACATTAACTACCTCCTTTTTAACTTCTTCATTATTGCATTTATATCCAATCTTATCTAAAAATTCATAAAACTTTTTAATATTTTCTACAAATTGTTTAGCATTTACATTACCAATACCATCTATTTTAAGCAAATCATCAACAGTTAATTTTAATATATCTGCTTTTTTATTCAAAGGATATTTATCACTAACTAACTTAATTTTTTTAAGAGCAAAACCTCTTCCTAAAATATTACTAGCATCTAATAATAAATCGCATTCTGCTTCCTTAATTTTTTGAAAATTTTCTACAATTTTAGTAGCACTTCGCAGTTGAAACCCTTCAAGACTTACTAATTCATCAACTTTAACTTTTAATATTTTTTCTAATGTATCAAAACCATTTTCATATAATTTTTTAATAGTACTTTCCTTAACTAAACCTACATCTAATTTTGACATAAAATAAGTATAACTTTTAATATCCTGTTCTTTATTTTTCCCTTCTTCATCTAATATAATATCAATTTGCGTATCATTCCATCTATATTTATTTTCAGGCATTTTAGGTTTACCATTTGAACAAGGAGTTAATACTTTTAAAACGTGTGGTATAACATCACCACTTCTAATAATAACTATTCTAGATCCAGGTCCAATTATATTATCATTTATAAATTTACCATTGAATCCAGTTGCTTGTTTAATTTTAACTCCAGAAATAACAACCTCATTAAACTTAATAATAGGTTTCATATATTTATGCATCGAAACATTCCATTCAACATCAGTAACAATAACCTCTGCTTGCTCGTGTGTTAATATACTTTTAAAAGCAAAAGCATATTTAGGATTTTTTCCAGAAACTAATTTATGTTGTTTATTATTGTAAATTACAATACCATCTACTTCATATTCACTTTCTTTTCTTCTTGTTTCTAAATGTTTTGACAAAGATTGCAAATTAATATCACTTTCTTCTAATAGTTTATAATTTGCACATTTAATATTGTTTTTAGTAAAATAATTAAAAGAGTCCTCAATTTTCATTTCAGGATACATAATATCATAAGCTAGAAATTCAATATAACCAAGTATAGTTTTATTTAAAATTTTAGAATGTATTGCTCCTGCAACAACATTTCTAGCATTACTTCCTAAATCTTTAATAGATTCCCAATTTTTTCTAGATATAATTAATTCACCCCTAATTGCTATTTTCTTATCAGATACACTTGGAAAGGTGATATAATTTCTTAAATGTGATATATCTTGTCCTTCTTTACCGTTCCCTCTAGTGAAAATTTTAATTTCACTTTCATTTTTATTAAATAGACAACTAATGCCATCTAATTTATCAGATATAATACAATTACCACTATATTTTTTTTTCCAGCTAGTAATAGCTTTTTCATCATCTTTAATTTTGTCAAGAGATCCCATCCAGTAAGGTAATTTTACTTTAGATTCTTCATCTGCTCCTACACGTTTGAAATAAGCATTTTTAGGATCTAACTGTTTTAAATAATTTTTAATTAGATCATACATATCATCACTCACTAAAGTTTTATTAGTATTGAAAAAAGCTGTATCACATTCTTCTAAAAAATTTATAATATCTTTTTTATTTTTTGTTTTCAAATAATTTATTGGATCTTTAAGTAAATTATTTATATCCATTAATATATCTATCTTATATTAATAAAATCATTTTTTTATAGATAAAAAAAATATAAAAACAGATATTATATAACACAAACTGTATATATCTTGTATATATTAAGACTTTTCAGACATCAATTACTTCGGGACTCTGAATCGTCGAGATATCTATATTAAGTTTTTTTAGAATAGTTTCTGCATCTTGGTTCAGACTTTCGTGGCATTCTTCTGCCCAAAACTCTAAATTGCGAGAATTGCAACCGCGACACAAGCGCACGTTTAACAAATTAAGACTATAATTGCCAATTGCATAACTAATTTCAGTATAGCAACCACCAGAATGTGGTTTGAATACATACCATTCTTTATTGTTTAAAATCGTATGTTCCGGTTCAACTTTTTTGCAATTGCAGGGACCAGGACAGAACTTGATGTTCTTAACATTAAGGTTGATATCACAGGTAGCCATAGTAGTTTCTATTTTACCTAAAAACCTTACGACTGTTTTTTGTTTGAAAGAAGGACTTATCTGCTTTCCTAAACGCTTTCCGACTTGTTGCTACAGGCAACAACTGGACGCCAATGCGTAATAAAACTTATTCTTAAATTTTTCATTTTTTTTTAATATTTATATTTTTATGAACAAATTTAAAAATTGATATTATATTATAATAATAATATATAATAATGCCATTAAATATTATTGATATTGATGTAAATAATTTAGATTTTTGTCCAGGACCATGTAGGAGTATTGAAAAAGAATCTAAACCAATAATTTTAGGAAAGTCAAGATTATGGTATGAATTTAAACCACATTCTGGTGGACGTTTCAATATTTTTAGATATCCAATAGATGAAAATAATTTATTAGAACTAAAAAATGTAAGATTATGTAGAGATTGTTATAGTAGATATTTAGAATACTCGGATACAAAAGATTATAATTCGCTTTTAAGAGATGGAAGAACCATATATAAAAAAATTGAAAAAAATAAATAAATTTGTTCAGAAAAATCCTGATTTGAAAAAAAATTGATTCTTAGATGTAATCTTACTATCACCAACAACCACTGACAAGCAACAAGCAACAGACAACCAACGACAACAACCAACAACCAACGATGACCACTACTCAGCAGATCGTCAACCAGTTCACCACCAACGTGGACACTGAGAAGGAGTACACCCGTGCTGAGCTTGGTAAGATTCTTACCCTGGTTTATCACGAGATCACTTCTGACAAGAAGGTGAAGACTGAGAAGAAGCCGAAGAAGTCGAAGAAGGAGAAGTCAGATGACGAGGAACCTAAGAAAAAGCGTGAACCGACTGCCTACAACCTCTTTGTGAAGGAGCAAATGCCTCTGATCAAGGAGGAGTTCCCTGAACTTTCTCGTCAGGACTTGATGAGGAAGGTTGGGGAGGCGTGGAAGGCAAGCAAGGAGTAAAAATAACCCAAAAAAAATAAAAAGGTGAAAACTCACTTTTTTATTTATGTTCTAATTTTACACCTATTAATACCATCTATTTTTACTTCAAAATAAAAAAGTGAGTTTTCACCTTTTTATTTTTTTTCTGTTTTCTCTACTCAGAGTTTTCTTGCTCTTGCTTCCCGAGTATCTCACTTATAATCAGCTCAAATTTGTCTGCCTGCTCATTATGTCCGTTTGCCCTCATAATCGCCACTGTGTCCTTAAAGGTGGCAAACTTCTTCGGGTTCTTCTTGTAGACTTTCTGCATCTCGTGAAAATAACCGCAGAAACGCGTAGTCTTAATCTCGTCCATGAGGTCCTTCGACTGAGGATACACGATCTTCTCGTAGATCTTGTCCTGAAGATCGTTGGGGAGAGTCGCGAAAAGAGCGTTGGTGTTGAAGGACATTCTGATCTGTGTCTGCTTGCGTGTACCTGTGTCTGCTTGTGTCTGCCTGTTTGTGGTGATAATTCTGACACTAGAATTCTGTCAATTTTTTTCTAGATCAGGATTTTTCTGTACAAATTTAGACTGACACTTTACGACCAGATTTGTACAGAAAAATCCTGATCTAGAAAAAAATTGATTCTTAGATTCAATCTTACTATCACCAACAACCACTGGCAAGCAACAAGCAACAAGTAGACAACCAACAACAACCAACAATGACCACTACTCAGCAGATCGTCAACCAGTTCACCACCAATGTGGACACTGAGAAGGAGT
>MDSW01122316.1_pt1 | contig 25116 bp, 13 predicted proteins | sample 811171 | NCBI WGS metagenome assembly MDSW01 (sample SAMN05326641, study PRJNA326480) | marine metagenome | isolation source: seawater | place: Atlantic Ocean: North West | collected 2012 | reverse complement strand
GGGGGGGGATGATGATGATATGTACCGCGCCCGAGCGCCGTTCCGGAGCTCCGTCGTTCGTTCGTTCGTCTTCGTGTTTCATTCAGTCGCCCGCTCGTCGCCTTATTAGGTCTTCGTCGGTCGATCGGGCTCGCTCGAGAGCGCTCGGGTTCCCTCTCCTTCACTCCTCCGGCTCTTCCGGCTCCTGGGTCGGCTCCGGGGCGGCGCTGAATTTGTCGCCGATGGCGGAGAGGTAGGGGCTCGCCTGCCAGCACGCGTAGCCCGTCCCGGCCATGGTGAGGAGGAATCCGAACCCGCCGAGGCCGACGACGGCGAAGAAGAGACCGAAGAAGACGCCCGTGGCGCCCATGATGCCGTACCCGACCACGGGGGCGTCTTCGCCCGCCTCCTCGGCGAGGCCGATGACGGGCGCGAGCCACCCGGGGGCGGCGACGGACGCGTCGGGGGGCTTCAGGAGGTCCTTCAGGACGTCGGGGACGTCGGGGCCGTCGCCCTCGGCGCGGACGACGAGGCGATCGGCGCGGCGGCCGACCGCGGGGCGGACGGACGCCCTGACGAACGCCGCGGGACGGACGGAGGCGCCTGTGGAGCGGGCGGGAGGAGGACGAGGGGCTCGGTCAGGGACTCGGGAGTCGCGGGAGAGAGGCGCGCGATCGGCGTCGGCGTCGTCGTCCGCTCGAAAAGAATCACGCGCGCGCGCCAAAATGCGCGAGGCGTCGATGCGATCCGCGCGTCACGCACCGCCGACGGCCTTACGAGCGGAGATGGACCCGGCGGCGCCCGGGGCGAGGCGCGCCGCGGAGACGGTGCTGACGGTGGCGGACATTGGGACGGCGGCGATCGGGTGGCGCGTCGCGAACTGCCGGCGCGGACGACGCGAGCGAACGCCTCGTCGTCCGCAGGACCGGTACGCGTATTGGCGGGAACGCCCAATTTCGAGTCGCCAGCTGGCGGCGAGACGCGCGCGTGATTGGGCCGCCGCGTCGGTCGTTCGTCAGTCGTTCGAACCGCGCTGTGAGAGACTTGACTGCTGCTGGTGTTTTCGCCCAACGTCTGCGCGACATAATATTCACAGTCGCGCGCCTAAAAAGGAGTCGCCCCCCCCCTCGCGTCGTTTCGCTCGCGGGCTCGCCCCCCCCCCTCGTCTCCGTCTCCGTCTCGAGTCAGCTCGCGCCGACGATGGCGGGCGTGAGCCCCGGGTCGATCGCGGCGGCTCGTTTCCAGGTCGTCTCCCAGAGCCCCTCCGGCGCGCCCGGCGCCAGCACCCCCTGCGCGGCGGCGACGAGGAGCATGTTCTTCGCCGCCTCGGGCACCGCCTCCCGCAGCTCCTCCCCCCGCGCGGCGTCGCCGACCGAGCGCATGCGGTCGAGCGCCTTCCCCCACGCCGCCGCGAACTCCGCGCTGCTCGCGCTCTCCAGCATCGCGGGGAGGCGCATGAGGAACGTCTTCGCGACGCACGACACGGCCAAGAGCGCGGTGCGCTCGAACGCGGCGCCGCGCTCCCCGCCCCCGCCCCCCGCCGCCGCGCACGCCTCGCCGAGATCCCCGAGCGTCGGAAGGAGGACGTCGTCCATCAGTCGCATCCAGTGCGCCGCGGGCGCCCTCAGGCCGTCCGCGGCGAGGACGACGCGCTGCAGCGTGAGGACCGCGTCGTCGCGAACCGCGTCGCGCGCCTCCGACGTCGCGATGCGCCTGAGCTCGCGCACGCAATCCGCCCACGCCCCCTCTAAGGTCTCCGCGCGCAGATGCGCCAGCGCCTCCGCGGGGGAGTTGGTCGCCGGCGACCCGGGGGGCGCGTAGAGCGCCGCGTGCCGAACCGCGATCGCGCCGTCGTCCGCCGCGCCGTCGCACATCTCGCACAGGGCGTGAGCGACGTCCGCGATCAAACCCACGGCGTGGATGGAGCGTTCGTCCCCGCCCTGGCGCGAGTCCGCGAACGCACCGAGCGCCTCGAGCGCGGGGCGCGCGTTCCACGGCCGCACACGCGTCCGCGCGAGGGGCCCGGAAGTGTGGTCTTCGTTGTTTTCGGGGCGCGCGCTTCGGGTCTCCTTCGGGTCCACTTCGGGCACGCGGACGATGCCGCGCACGGCGTCGAACCCGTGCTTGGCCGCGTCCGGGTGCCTCGCGCTCGCCATGAGGAGCTTACAGACGGTGTCCCACCCCTTGGCGCTGACGACGGCGTCGCCGGCGACGTCGACGAGCGCGGCGAGCTCGCGCGCGATGCGCTCGATGCACGCGTCCGCCACCGCGGGCTCGAGCGCGAACATCAACCTGAGCGCGTCCAGAAGCTCGTCCGTGAGGTCCTCCTTGTACGGCAGAAGCCTCCGCGCGATCCGGAGGAGCTCGAAGATGGCGCGCTCGGCGAGCGGGCCCGGCGTCTTGGCGCCCCGCACGATCGCGCGAAGAAACGCGTAGCACCGCGGGAGCGTCAGGCGCGCGCGGTCACGGTTGCGCAGCGTCACGCCCACCAGCGCGTCCAGGCAGAACAGCGCCGTCCCCTCATCCATCGCGTCCAGGGGCATCGCGTCCAGGGGCATCGCGTCCGGGTCGCCGCCCGCGGCGGTCGTTGTCGTTCCTTCGAAAGACGCGCCGCCGATCGTTTGGGCCATCTTCTCAGCCGCGCCCGCCGCGCCGCCGGGCCCCGCCGCCCACGCGAGCGCCGACGTCAAACACGTCAGTGACTCCGCCTCTAAGAACTTCGAGTCGGCGAAGATCTCGTCCACGCGACACGCCTCCACGCACCTGTGCGCCCTCTCCTCCGCCTCGCGCTCGAGCGCCGTGAGGGGCTGGTCGCCTCCGCCCGAGACGCCCCACGCGTCGGGCTCGAGCGAGAGGAGCTGAGAGAAGCCGCGCAGGAGCGAGCTCGAGCCGCTGGGCTTCTTCTTCAGCTTCGGGAGGCTCCCCGCGCGGGGGAGGGCGGAGCCGTCGACGGCGCGCATCGGCCCGCCGTCCCGCTCGTCCACGCCCAGGGCCCCCAGGGTCTTCTCCGACAGGAGCTCGAGCCGGTTCAGGCGGACGATGAGGTCCACCGCGTCGCACCAGCCTCTCCTGAGCGAGTCGCCGTAGCGGTTGACGACGGTGAACGCCGCCACCGCCGCCGTCCTCGCGCGGTCGTCCTCCCCGAACATCACCGAGGGCTTCGTCGAGGACCCGGCGCCGCCTCCGTCGCCGTTCGCGCCGTCGCCGGTGAGGTGCGGCGGGGTGGCGAACGCGCACAGGGTCGCGACGAGGTGGTCCATCACCTCCGTCATCTTTCGCCGCCCCGCGATTTTAGCGACGCTCAGGAACCCGTCGAGCGCCTCGCGGAGCGCCGACTCATCCGCCGCCGCCGACTCGCGGACGAAGACCACGCTCGCCGCCGCGACGACCGGCCGCCACAGCGCCGCGAAGAGGTCCGCGTCGTACGCCGCGGCCTCCCTCTCGTCCGTCACGGCGATCATCCGATCGTCCCCCGTCTGCGACGCGCGCCGGAGGTTTTCCGCCCACCGCGACGGCGAGAGCGACGGCGCCGCGTCGTCGGCGAGCTTGATCTCGTCCCCGACGATGCCCTCGAAGATGCTCTCCAGCGTCTCGAGCGGCCAGTCCTTCCCGCCGTTCGTCCCGCGGTTGTTCCGCACGAACTGCTCGAGCGTCATCTTGCGCTTCACCTGCGGGTTGTGCTGGTCCGTGTTGAGCATGATGATGGAGTAGCTGAGGACGTACGCGGAGTCGGCGTCCGCCACCGCGTCCGGGTTGGCGGCGTAGTACCGATCGGCGAAAACCTCCAAAATCCTGGAAATCTTCTGCGCCTCCCCCGGGAGCTTGAACCCGTCGAGGAACGCTCGCAGGGCCTTATCCAGCGTGATGTCCGCGAAATCGAACGCGCGCGCGTACGCGCCCAGGACGGCGACGTTGAAGTCCTTGTGGTCGCCGAGGTACTCCCCGCACACCTCCTTATCCAGCCGCGGCGCGCGCCGAAGAAACCGCGCCGTCGCGGCGGGATCCAGCGGGTCGGGAAGCGCCCCGACCTCCTGCGCGTACGCCAGCCCCTTCTTCGGAGAGGCGTTGAAGTGCTCGGCGCACACCGCGAGGCGCCGCTTGAGGTGCCTGACCCCGCGGAGCGCCTCCGCGCGCTCGTAGCCCCCCTCGAGCGTGAGCGCCCATCTCTCGTCCGCCGCCGCGGCGAAGCGCGCGAAATCGGGCTCGGGAGCCGACGATCCAGGAGGCGCCGAAAGAGTCTCCGCAGGCAGCGCGTCGAGCCCCTCGGAAGAAGTGCTTCTCTCCGCGATGCCCGCCGTGATGGCCAGGAGCCCCTCCAGGGACAGGAGGTGCTCGGCGTCGAACGGTTCGCCGTCGCGCGGGAACGCGCCCCGGCTGAGCACGCTCGCGAGCTCCTCGAAGACGTCCGGGCGGTCGACGTCGCAGTCGAAGTTGACGTAGAGGTCCGGGGCGAACGTCGGTTGGCGACAGAGATCCACGACGCACTCCAGCGCGATCCGCCGGGACTCCTGCGAGACGTCCTCCCTGCCCGGCTCCGCGAGAGGGAGCAACACCATCCGAAGGAAGGCCTCGAGCTGGAGCTTGAGTTCCGAGTGCATGACCATCTGCAGCTGCAACACCGCCGCCGCCGTCGCGGCGAGAACCGAGGGGCGCCCCGAGGGCGCCGCCGCGAGAATCGCCCGCGAGAGGTCGTCGCGGACCAAACGCAAAAGCTGCGGATGACGCGCGAAGTCCTCGCCCGCGGACTCGAGCGAGGCCAGGACGAGCTGAAGCCCGAACGCGCACGCGGACTCGGACGAAGACTCCAGATCGTCCCCGCCGGAGCCTCCCTCCTCGAAGCCGACGAAGGAGACGGCGAAACGGAAAATCTCGAGCACGCACGCCAAACCGAAAGGCTCGCGCGAGTGAGGCTCGAGCGCGTCCGCGACCTCGCCGCCGCCGACCACCTCCTCCGCGCCGGCGGCGGCTCGCGCGTCCGCGCCGGGACCTTTCGTCGGACTCTTAGGCGTCCCGGAGTCTCCGACGGAGGGATCCGCGGAGGGATCCGCGGAGGGACCCTCCGCGGAGGGATCGGCGGAGGCTCCTTTTTCCTCCGCCTCGCGACCGTCTTCTTTTTCCTCCGCCTCGCGCGACGCGTCCTTCGCGGCGACGTACCCCTCGATGTGCGCCCTCGTCGGAGCGCCTGTGCTCTCCTGTTGGACGCTCTCGAGCATCGGGAGCCTCCCGAACGTGACGCGCACGATCTCCCGCAGCGCGTGCCTGGAGAGATCGCGGAGCAGCGCGGACTCCTTCCCGCTCTGGTGGCCGATGCGGTAGCACGCCTGCACGACGTTGCACACGTCGTCGTCGCCGAGCAGACGTCCCGTCGGGCACGTCACGCACTCCAGGAGGACGTGCAGGATTTTGCTCAGGACGACGTCGTCGCGGTCGGGGTCCGTCGCCTCGAAGCGGCACAGCGTCACCGCGTCGGCGACGGCGCGCATCGCCTCCGCCGCGTCGGGGTTCGCCTCGGAGACGAGCCCGTGCTTGAGCACTTTCAGCACCGCGCTCAGCGCCATCCTGACGCGACGCGATGGGAGAGGGGGAGGGCGGGGAAGAGAAGGAAGAGAGGGGCGTTCAGCGCGGGCGGAGGGAAGCGGGGAGAGGAGGACGCGAGGGTCTCGGGGTTCTCCCTCCTCGCGGAGGAAGGCGGAGGGAAGGCGCGGGCGGGGAGGTCGAGAGACGGCCCCCCGCGTCGGCGCCGGCGCGATCTCGCCGGGAGGGGACCGGGGGAAGGGACCGCGCGAGCTCCGGGAGGTTGCGCGGAGGGGACGTTCGCGATCGCGAGATCGCGCCGCCCTCGGGGGCGAGGCTGGGCGGGGCGGGGACGCACCCCGTGATCGGACCGCTGGTTTCGACGGATCGGATGACGTGGAGGAACGGGGCGAGGTACGCCACGGGCGCGACCCGGTCCCAGTCGCGCCAGGTGAAGAGCGCGCGGCGCATGCTTTTGAACTCCTCCAGGAGGGGATCGCCCGGGGGGTCGTCGTCGCCGTAGCCGTAGCCCGGCGCGAGCGCCCACCTCGCGTTCTGGCGCATCATCGCCATCACGCCCGCGGACTCGGAGCTCAGTATGCCGGCGTACGCCCGCGCCTTGGCGGCCGCGGAGCCTCGGGGCGCGGACATGGCGTCCACCCGCCGGGACCTCTCACGTCGCGATGGATGGCACCCCGCGCCTCTTCGCCGAGGGACGTCCCGCCGCGAGATCCACCGCCGCGCGGCGAGACGAGAGCGCGCGGATCCGGGCGCGCGCCGTCCACGTCGAGCTCGAACGCGTCCGGGGGGAGCGCCACCGACTCCCGAAGGTCGCTCGCCCGCGCGAGGACGATGTGCGCCGGGGGAGGCGCGAGCGCGCCACGGGCCGCGGGCGGGGAGACAAAAGCCAAACACACGAGAGACGATGAAGAAACACAGTGCTGCACTGGATCACGCGCGACGACCGATGACCGGACCGGCGGGAGAGCGACGCGCGGGGGAAGAAGACACTCGTCTGGGCGCGCGCGTTTTCTCATAAATTTGCATCGCCTCGCCCCGCCCTCTCTCCTCTCTCGTCACGCGTCCTTCTCCGCCTTCTCCGCCCCGTCTTCGTCGAACCTCGCGAACTCGGGTCCGTCGTACAGTTTCGGCTTCCCCGCCCTTATGCGCTCGCGCACCTCCTTCGGCGCGTACTGCAGCATCTCCTCCTGCGCGGCGGGCTCGAGCGAGAAGACGTACTCCCTCGCCCACTCCGGGAGGTTGGGCTCCATCTCCGCCGCCGCCACCTCCCGCGCCGCGTCGCCGCCTCCCGGAATCTCCCGCCCCCGCGGCTCCCCCGTGACCGGATCGACGCCCCGGATGGACCGCGTCGGGTCCTGAACCGTCGCCTGCCACTGCTCCTGCACGAGCCGCCAGAAGCCCGTGCTGTCCGGGTCCGCGGCCCAGATGTGGTTCACGAACTCGTCCCAGTACACGTCGTCGTTCTTCCCCCAGTCCAGGTCCAGCGCGGTGAAGTCGCGGGGCTTCTCCAGGCCGAACTTCTTGAACACCGCGCGCAGGTTGAGACCGTTCACCTCCTTGGCCGTCGCGAGCGCCTCGCGGAGCGTGAAGAGCATCTCCGTGCCCTTGGGCTCGTGCATGATCATCACCGCGCGTTGGCACGCGCGGATGAAGATCTTGCGCACCTCGTTGGCGATGAGCAGGTCGAGCTCGTCCGAGACGCCGAGCATGAACATCTGCGCCTCGGATTCGATCATCCCCTTCTTCCGCCGCACCTCCGCGAGCGGCACGTTCTTCCCGGCGGGCATGCCCCACATCTTCCCCCTGGCGCGCTCGTTCTCCATCTTGCTCTGGCCCTTCTGCTTCCCCGACTTGAGGTACTTCTCCTCGCGGCTCATGTCCTGCAGCACCACGAGCGGGCCGAGGTCGGACCACCCGTGCATCATCACCATCTCGCACGCCATCGCCGTCGCCTCGCGCATGTCGAGGACGCCGAACTGGCTCACCTTATCCGGCCCGTACAGGTACCGCTCCGCCATCTGCCCCGCGACCAAGACGGAGATCTTGGACTCGTACCACGCCCTCCGCTTCACCGCGGCGGCGCCCTCGACGCCCACCTCGTCCGGGACGTACACAATCTGGCCCGTCTCCTCGCCCGCCGCGAAGACGCGAACCTTGGCGACGTCGTCGAAGTTGGGCACCATCATCGCCACCAGGCACTGCGCGGCGAAGTACGTGCAGATGGTGTCGCGGACGTACGGGTTCATCTGCTGGATCAGAGCGTTCTCCGTGACCTCGTCCGTCTCGCCGACCGTGCCGGCGCCCGTGGCCTTGAAGACGTTGGACCGGCGAATCTCGTCGATGACGGTGAGGAACACGTTGGTGTCCGCGGGGACGCCGCGGCGCTCTCGCGTGGAGTTATTCCGAAGCGCCGCGGTTCTTACCATGTTCTCGAGATCCGCGCCCGTGAACCCCGCGGCCTGCCTCGCGATGAACGGGATGTTCAGGTCCGGGTCGATCATCCCGGCGTACTGCGCGTACGAGCAGTGCAGGTCGATGATGTCGCACCGCGCCGCGCGGTTCGGGAGGGGCATCTCGACGACGCGGTCGAATCGCCCGGGGCGAATCAGCGCCGGGTCGATGACGTGCGGTCGGTTCGTCGCCGCGAACACCATGATCCCCGAGTTTCCGCCGAACCCGTCGAGCTCGGTCAGCAGCTGGTTGATCGTCGCCACCTGCTCGTCGTTCCCCTGGATGTCCTGGCTCGCCGGGTCCGCGCGCCGCACGGCGACCGAGTCGAACTCGTCGATGAACACGATGCACGGCTTCACGTCCCGCGCCTGCTTGAACAGGTTTCGGATCCGCGACGCGCCGACGCCGACGAACATCTCCATGAACTCCGTGCCCGCGACGGAGAAGAACGGCACGTTCGCCTCCCCGGCGAGACAGCGCGCGAGGAGCGTCTTCCCCGTGCCCGGCGGGCCGCACAGCAGGACGCCCGACGGAATCACCGCGCCCGCGGCGTCGTACTTGCGATAATCCTTGAGGTACGAGATGAGCTCGTCCATCTCCTCGCGCACGACGTCGATGCCGGCGATGTCCTTCATCGTCATCCCGGTCATGGCCTTGCTGTTGTACGTCTTCGTCGTTCCGGTGTTCATGAGCGTCGAGCCCTCGCTCGGGTCGTTGCTCATGTCCATCCACAGGCACCAGCAGAAGTAGACCAACACCGCGGGCGTCAGCGCGTTAAACGCCGACCGGATGAAGAGCTCGAACGGGGTGTACTGCCGCGAGACGATGTCGATCTTCTTCTGCAGCATCATCTTGAACAGCGTCGGGTCGTACGGAAGGTTCGCGTAGAACACCTCGTCCGTGTCGCGGAGGAAGAACTTGACCGAGTTCATGTTCGGCATGTACTCCACCCGCGTCACGCGGCCGACCTCGCACAGCTCGTAGAACCCCGTGTACGACATCTCGCACGGGTACGTCGTCGTGCCCTTGACCGAGTGCGGGTCCTTCAGGTACCGAAGGTTCACGTTGCGAACGAACCGCGGGCCGATCAGGTTCGAGAAGAACCCCTTCTTCTCGCCGGGCGCGATGGGCGAGTTGGCCCGGGACACCGGCGCCTTCGACCCGCCCCCGCCCAGGCGCAAACCGCCGGGCAACTCAAACCCAAACGGCTTCTTCCCCTCGTCGCCGGACGACGCCTTCTTCTTGGAGGACGACGCGGACGCCTTCTTCGCCTTGGACGCATTCGAAGACGCTTTCGACGCTTTCGAAGCCGCCTCCGCCGCCGAATCCTCCGGCGCGGCGACGGCGGCGACGAGCGGCGCGGCGTCGAGCGCGTCGCCCGCGTCCTCCTCGAGCGCCGCGCCCGCCTCCTCCGCCTTCGCGGCTCGCTCCCGCGCGAGCGCCTCCTGGAACGCCTTCTCCTTCGCCGCGGCGATCCTCGCCGCCTTCATCTCCTCCGCGGGCGTGAGCTTCTTCCCGCCCTTCTTCGCCGCCTCGCGCTCCGCGAGCTTGCGCTCGCGCTGCGCCGCGACGTCGCTCAGATCCTTCGGCGCGGAATCCTTCTCCGTCTCGCCCCCGGCCGAATCCGACGCTGCGTCCGCCTTGCGCTTCTGCAGCGCCTTCTTGCGCTCAGCCTTGAGCCTGCGAACCTCCGCGAGCTTCCTCGCCCTGGCCGCGTCCTCCGCGGACTGGTCGCCGTCCGCGTCCGCGAGGAGGATCCCGAGGTCGTTCGCGCCGACGACGTCCTCGGCGGCGGGGGCGACGGCGGCGGCGGCGGCGGCGGCGGCGGGCGCCGAGCCGGGCGACGACGCCGAAGCGTTGGCCGCCGCGGCGGCGTGCGCGACGCCGGCGGCGCCGAACATCGCCGCCGCGGCGACGATCGCGGCGTGGCCCGCGCGGGGGAGTCTCGGCGCGGGGGGCGGCGGGGTTCGTGCGCTGGACGCCTCCGCCGGAGGATCGGAGGTCGCGAAGGGTCGGCGGCGTGATGATTCTGATTCCCCCTCGAAGCGCGATCGCGCGCGCCCGAAGTCCGCGGGGCGGGGGGCGTCGGGCTCGGCCGCGGCCTCGCCGCGCGCCGACGGGACGTCGGCCTCGCCGTCGGCGTCCGCATCGCGCGCGGACGCGGCGACGGGGGGGCGTCGCGGGGAGAAGCGCGGCCTGGCGCCCCACGCGCACGCCCCGCGTCGGAGCGGGCGCGGGACGGCGCGCCCGCCGACGGATGCCGATGTGGCGTTCGCCCGCGCGACGGTCGAGCCGCGCGGCGCCGCGGCGAGCGGGCGCGCGGCGCTCAGCATGACGCTCGCGGTCGCGCGGCTCGCTCCCGGTCCGGTCCGATCCGCGGGCTCGCAGGCGCGCGGGGTGTCGGGGGCCCGCGGTCCGCCGAGCGCGTCCGGAGCGTCGCCCCTTACCGCGCGCCCGCTCTCGTCGCCCCGACGGTCGTCGCCGAGGGTTTGAGGGTTTTAGGTTGTTCGTTCCCACGCGCGCGCGAATGCGACCGCCGGTGCGCCCCGCGCGACGAGCTTCGATCGACGCGGTGCGGCGGAAACCTCGCCGCGAGCGCGAGGAGCTGGATGCGCCGCTGCGACGCGCGAAGTGGCGATCGCGTCGCCCGGGACGCGCGCTCTACGGCGCGTGAGCGCTCCACGGGAGCTGCAGGGTTAACCAACTCGCGGCGGGTGCGAAAAGTGCTGCTGGCGCCGTTGGCGCGATGAATTTGTCGGCGCCAGCAGCGCGTCTCAGCATCGGCGCGATCTCGCGTCGCGCGCGCGCGCCCCGGCACAGCGCCCGGCGCGTCGCGACTCTCCGAACCCGCGGGCGGCGCTCTCCCCCCACCGCCCCAGAGCGCTCTCCGCCATGGATCTCCTCGCGGACTACTCCGACGCGAGCGGCGAGGCCGGGGCTGGAGACGAGGACGACGGCGCGAGCGCGCCGCGCCCCGCCGTGAACATCGCCCCCGAGGTGCACGCCCTCGGCAAGGCGCTCGTGACGGACGGCGACGGACAGCGCGTGGTGTCCCTCGCGGACACGCAGAACCTGCACGACCCCGCGAAGAAGACCATCTACTACAACGCCAAGTACGAGGACATGCACGCCCCCCTCGAGGGCCCCGCGCACCCGCACAGGGCGGAGGCGCGCGGACAGCGCAACCACGCGACGGGCCACGTGGAGACCGCCTTCGTCTCGCGCCACGCGTTCGAGGAGCAGTTCAACACGTTCCACGCGCGCGGGTACGGCGCCGAGCCGAGCGGCCGAGGCCTCGTCGGCGACGCCGACGCGATCGCGGCGAACGCGGGGGACTCCGTGTTCGACGCGAACGCGGCGAAGCGACGGAAGGTCCGCGGAGAGATCCTCTCCGCGCGGGCGGCGTCCGACGCCTCCGTCGCCGATTACGGCGCGTGGGCGCCCGCGCGGGACGGCTCGAACAAACCGCTGAGCCTCGGGGATTTGTCCGCGGAGCAGATGGAGTACGTGAAGTGGCACGCAGCGCGGCGGGAGGCGAACCTCAGGGCGCGCGGGAAGCTGAAGGACGAGGACGGGAACGTTCTGCCGCCGATCGGGGGCGGTTCCGCCGACGCCAGGGCTTCCGGGGGCGACGACGCGGACTTCGACGCCGGGGGCGGCGAGGGTCGGACGGAGAAGAGCGTGTTCCACGGCGATTCGGAGCGGAACTACGCCGGGGAGTCCTGGATCAAGCCGCCGAAGGACCGCAAGAGGGAGAACGATCACTGTTACGTCCCGAAGCGGTGCATTCACACGTGGAGCGGGCACGCCAAGGGGACGCAGGCGATTCGGTTCTTTCCGCGACACGGCCACCTCCTGCTCAGCGCGGGGCTGGACTCGAAGGTCAAGATCTGGGACGTGCACGGCCACGGCAAGTGCATGCGCACGTACATGGGCCACGAGAAGGCGCTGAAGGACATCCAGTTCACGAACGACGGGACGCGGTTCGTCAGCACGTCGTGGGATAAGAAGATCAAGCTGTGGGACACGGAGACGGGGAAGGCGATCACCTCGGTGGGGTCGGGAAAAATCGCGTACTGCGCGACGCTCCACCCCGACGACGACAAACAGAACGTCTGCATGGCCGGGCAGAGCGACAAGAAGATCCTGCAGTACGACTTCAACACCGGCGACGTCGTGCAGGAGTACGACCAGCACCTGGGCGCGGTGAACTCGGTGACGTTCTGCGACGAGGGGCGGAGATTCGTGTCGAGCTCGGACGACAAGTCGCTTCGCGTGTGGGAATTCGGCATCCCGGTGACGATGAAGTACATCGCCGACCCGGCGATGCACTCGATGCCCGCGGTCGCGCTGTCGCCGAACGCGAACTGGCTCGCGTGCCAGAGCCTGGACAATCAGATCGTCGTGTACAGCACGAAGGATAAGTTCCGGATGAACAAGAAGAAACGGTTCGCGGGGCACCACAACTCCGGGTACGCGTGCCAGGTGACCTTCTCCCCGGACGGCCGGTTCGTCGCCTCGGGCTCCGGCGACGGGAAGGTCTTCTTCTGGGACTGGAAGAGCGGGAGGATATTCAAGTCCCTCAAGGCGCACGAAAAGGTCGTCATCGGCGTCCAGTGGCACCCGCTCGAGCAGAGCAAGGTCGCGACGTGCAGCTGGGACGGCGCCATCAAATACTGGGACTGACGACGCGACGCGACGCGACGCGACGCGACGCGACGCGACGCGCGAAAAAAGGTGACCCGTACTGTACTTTCCCGAAAGACTCTTTTATCGAATACCTTAGATCCGCGCGTCTACATACGTCTCACGCGGTCGCCAACCCTTCGATCTCGCTCAACAGCCCCGCGACGCGCCGAACGAGTCGTTTCTTCCCGATCGCGTACCCGAGCGCGTTCGCCTCGCGCTCCCGCCTCGCCGCCGCGGTCGGGCCGCCTCCTCCGGCCTCGGCGTCCTCCCGAAGCGCGTCGAGCCTCTCGGCGTCCTCCTCGAGCGTCGCCCCCGCGTCGGCGTACGCCGCCTCCAGGTCCCCCACGCGCGTCCGAATCGCCCGGAGCGTCATCGCCTCCTCCGCCGCGGACATCGCCTCCGCGCCCGCGCCTCCGTCGAGGAGCCCGCGCAGGAACGCCCCCGCGGCGATCGTCCGCGGCGCCTCCGAGGCGGACTCCGCCGCGTCTCCGAGCGCGACGACGTCTCCCTCGAGCGCCGCTCGCGTCGCCGCCGCCAGCCTTTTTCGCGCCTCCGCCGCCGTCTTCCCCTCGATCGCGCTCGGCGCGTCCTCGCCTGTCACCACGCCGAGCCCGAGATCGAGCCTGTCCGACGCCGCGCCGCCCGCGGGCGCGAACCCGAACTGTTCGAAGTGTTCGCGCGAGCTCAGCTTTCCTCCGGCGTACGACAGGCGGAGCTCCTCCCCGGCGTCGACGTCTCGCAGCGCGACGAGCTCGAACCGGTCGGCGTTTTCTCGGAGCTGCGCGCCGAGGCCGAAGCGCTCGGGGGTCTCCACGCCCTCGCACCGGTAGTCCACGTTCGGCCGCGGATCGTGGTTCGCGAGGTCGAGGAACGGGACGATGACGTGCGCGTCGCCGCCCCCCTTGACCTTGCCCGCGAGCATCGCGCGGGACCGAACCAACGCCAACGCCCACGCCCCCGCGGGAACCTTCGACGAGGATCCGGATCCCCCGCTCGCGTCGTCGTCGTCGTTCTCGTCGTCCTCGCCCACGGGATCCAACAGGTCCGGCATCAGCGCCGCGATGCGCTCGCGCTCGGAGGACGCGGAGCGTTCGAGCTGGGCGTCCATGAGTTCGCGCAGCCGCGCGGGCGGGAGAAGGAACGGGTGCGCGAGGCTCTCGGGAGGGGGCATGAGGCCGCCGTAGTGCGACCAGAAACGACCCCCGTCGCCCGCGATCGCGTCCAGGAGCGCTCGGGCGAGGACGAACTCCCACGTCTTCGCCTCCGCGGGCGCGTTCGCGGCGACCCCCGCGCGCGTTCGCGGCCACGACCCGTCGCTCGGGAGCGCGAGGCCGGCGCCGTCCTGCACGCAGAGCGTCAGCGCCCTCGGGACGGATAACACGACCTCGCCCTTCGCCACCGCGCGAGAGGCGAACAGCGCGCGCCCGCGCGTCGGGGTGTCGCGGAACTCCACGGCGGCGCACCGCACGTCGTGCGCGGCGGCCAACGAGGCGAGCCAGGACGAGAGCGAGGGGGCGCCGCCCCCGGAGGAGGCCGCGGACGACTCCTCGGGCATGGCGACGCGCGATGGGACGCGCGAGAGCGAAGTAAGTGCCGACGGAAAAAACAACGCTCCGCCGTCCGCTCCCAGGGAAAAAAGAGGGCGCCGAGCGGCGCCGTCGAAAAGAAAACAAAAAGTTGGAGCCGCAGGGTATCGATCCCCGTACCTCTCGCATGCGAAGCGAGCGCTCTACCATGTGAGCTACGGCCCCTCGATTTGGAATCAAGGGAGGCGATCGTTCGATCGCGTAGTGATGGTTCAGTCAGCCTGATTCGGCTGGCTCTGATTTCGCATGTCGGTGGGCGTCCACCGGCTTGTTCATGAAACGTCGTTCCAAATCAAGAAGTATGTACCCGCGCAAAAAAGGGGTGAGAGGAACACCGGAGTGTGCCGCGCGCCATCTCGCCGCGTCGATCTGACTCGGATAAAAAAAACGTGCGATCGCGCGAGGGTTACCCCCGGAGCCCTCGGCGCCCGCGCGCGGGTCGTCGCGCACTCGCGCCGCGCGCCGACGCCCGAGCATGTCGCCCGATCGCCACCCCGAATCCGCCCGCGCCCGCGGCGCGGTTCGTGCCTCGCTTTTCCTCGCGCTCGTCGCTTTCCTCGGCCTCTCCTCCACCGCCGACGCTTCGTCGGACGCGACGTGTCCCTTCGCGCACGGCGCCGGGGAGCTCCCCGGGTGGCACGCGCGCCCGATGCCGGACGACTACAGCGGCGGCCTGAAGGAGTTCAGCGTCGTGTACACGGACAGGGCCCTGAACCACATGTCCGCGCCGTTCGTCGAGGTGATGAACGACCTCAACGAGCTCCTGACGGAGGTGTACGGCGCGGCCGCGACCGCGATCTTGCCCGGGAGCGGGACGTTCGCGATGGAGGCGGTGGCGCGGCAGTTCGCGCTCAACAAGAAAGCCCTCGTCGTCCGAAACGGCTACTTCTCCTACCGCTGGAGCGACATCTTCGACCAGACCGGTCTCGCCTCCGAGGTCGTCGTCCTCAAGGCGGATTTAGACGCCTCGGACTCGGACCCGACGCGCCCGCGCGTGAAGCCCCTCGGCGCCGAACACATCGCGAGACGCATCGCGGAGGAGAAGCCCGCCGTCGTCTTCGCGCCGCACGTGGAGACGTCCACGGGCGTGATGTTCCCCGACGAAGATCTGAAGACCATCGCCGACGCCGCTCACGGTGTGGGCGCCCTGTTCGTCCTCGACTGCGTCGCCAGCGGCACGTACTGGGTGGACATGAAGGCCACGGGCGTGGACGTCATCATCACCGCCCCGCAGAAGGGCTGGAGCGGACACGCGTGCGCCGGCGTCGTCGTCTTCTCCGAGCGCGCGGAGAAGGTGGCGCGGACGGGCGACGCCAGCGACAGCATGGTTCTGAACCTCAGGAAGTGGCTCGAGGTCATGGACTCGTACCTCGCCGGCGGGTTCAGCTACTACACCACGATGCCGACCGATTGCTTGCGCCTGTTCCGGGACGCCGCGCGGGAGACGCGCGCGTACGGCTTCGAAAACGCCAAGAAAGATTTCGTCGCCATGGGCAAAGGAGTGCGCGACGCCATGGAGGAGCGCGGGCTCACCGTCGTCGCCGCGGAGGGGTACCGCGCCCCGGGCGTCGCGGTGGCGTACGTCGGGGATAAGGCCATCGCCGCGAAGTTCAAAAAGGCCGGGTTCCAGATCGCCGCGGGCGTGCCGTACATGCTCGAGACGCAGCCGGAGATGGCCACGTTCCGGCTCGGGCTCTTCGGCCTCGACAAGATCAAGGACGCGAAGAAGACCGTGGAGACGATCGCGAGGGGCATGGACGAAGCGCTGGAGGGAGTTTCGAGGTGATGAGAAGCGATGCGAACGACGCGGGGGCGGTGATGGAGGCGGTGATGGAGGCGGAGAGAAGCCGTTGAGCGCGTGTACATACGCACAGATGCGGGAGCCCGCGAGAAGGAGACGTCTTTTCGCTTTCATTTCAAAAAAAAAAGATTGGAAACGCGCGCGATCGTTCGGGCGCGCGCCACGGTCGCGGGGCGCGGCTCGGGTCGCGGGGGTCGGTTCGCGATCGGCGCGCGGCGGCGATGGAGCCCCGAGGGTGGCTCGAGACGCTCGCGACGCTCGTGCCCGTCCTCCTCCTCGCGCTCACCGCCGCGACGATGACTCTGGTCGATCCCGCGCACTCGAGCGCTCCGCGCCTCTCCCGCGTCGGCCCGGACGGCGCCTCCCCGGCGTCCGATCCCGAACGCTCCCCGGATCGCGCGCTCGGGATGTTGAGCGAGGTCGGGGCGCCGAGGGCGCCGGACGCGCCCCCCCCGCCCCCTCCCGCGACGGCGCCCGCGTCCACGCGCCCCTCGGACGACGGGACGGCCGAAACGCCCGCGGTGTTGTCGTACTGCGTGATTCAGATCACCACTCCCGACGGTCGCGCGGCGCGCCGAGCCGCCGCGTTCGACCCCGCGTCGAAGCCCGGGGCGTCGCACCACGTCCACGTCAACGCGCGCGGCACGGCGGCGGACGTCGTGTACCAGGCGCTGACGCGCGGGATGCGCGACGGCGGCGGGTGCGCTCCCGACGCCTCGTGGTATTTCGTCGGCGACGACGACACGCTCTTCTCGCACGCGGGCATACTCGCCTTCGCCGCCGCGCGCCGAAAGCAGGTCGAGCAGCTCGTCGCGCACGGCAACTCGTACAGACCCTCGAGCCCGAACAAGGCCTGGTTCACGGGCGGGTCCGGGATGGCGCTCACGAAGGCCGCGGCGAAGGCTTTGGGCGCGTTGGAGGGGGAGAAGCTGCGCCGATACGCGGACGTCCTCGACGCCGAGCACGCGTGGTGCGGGTGCTTCGACGTGCCGTTCGCGCGCGGGTTATCGCACGTCGGCGCGCGGCTGTTCCACCTCCCGAACCAGTTCTTGGACTCGTGCTTGGACTGCGACCGGAGGATGGTGGAGGACGTTCCCGTCGTCGGGTGTCACGCCGCGACGATGTTCCGGAAGGAGAACACGCACAGCAAATCCAAGGGAGGGGACGCATACGCCGAGCTGCCGAGGGGGATGAAGTACGACCGACCGGAACGGTTCGAGAGGATGAATCAACGGGAGAGGAGGGAGCATTTCGACGAGAAGTGCGACACCGGGTGAGGGGAGGTCATCGCGGAGTGGGAGTGGAGTATCGCGTCGCTAGACCGTCGCGCGACGTATCCTATTTTGACGAAACTAGACTACGCATAGGGGTGATAGCTAGACTAGTCTAGAGACTCCTCGTGCTGGGCGAAACCGCGCGCGCTTCAGCCTGAGAGACGAAAAGCGCGGTCTTCTACCCTTCCCCCGTTCGTCGCACGACTCTGTTTTTCACGACGTTGGTCTGATCGAACGACGTGCTGTACCTGCTCCGCACGGCGGCGCTCTCGACGCCCAGCGCGAGGCTCGGGTCGCGGTGAATCCTCGTCGCGGCGTCGGGCTCGTCGACGCCGAGGCTGACGGCGAGGGCTCGGATCGCGGCGGCGGCGAACGCGGCGTCGAGGAGCTGCGGCGTCGCCTGCACCATGCGGTCGACGCCCGGCGCGCCGTCCACGCCCGCGTCCGGGAACAGGTCTCGCAGAGCTCGGAGGCTCGGGGCGATGACGCCGTCGACGTCCTCGTGGAGAAGGTGCGGGGAGGCGCAGACCATCGCGGCGACGTCGCACCTCGGATCTGGGAAGAGCGCGCGGAGCTTCGCGAGCCTTCTCGCGAGCGCGCCGAGGTCGCCGCACAGCGCGGCGAGCGTCGGGACGCCGACGACGCCGACGCGGTCGCGCATCGGGGGGAGGATGTCGCACAGGTTCGAGAGCGCCTCTCGCGCCTCGTCGTGGGTCCCGCCCAGGGCCTCGGCGAGGTAGGGCACGACGAGCCTCTCGTCGTCGACGAGCGTGACGTTGTCGCGGTCGCGTCGGACGCGCATCAGACGCGGCGTCGCGCCGGAGGTGGACGCCGGCGCGTCGGAGGCGACGCGGGCGTCCCTCTCCGCGACGCCGCTCGCGTCTCGGAGCGCGGACGCGGGCATGTACCGGAGGTCGTCGCGCGTCTCCGAGGCGTCCGCGCCGCGGAGCTTGCGACTCCAGTGCCGCGGCCCGGAATCGCTCGCGGGGCCCTCGGGCCCCGCGGCGGAGGCGCGGGGAGCCGAGCGACGCGGCGCGCGGGGGCGCGGCGGCGCGGGGCGCGGGGCCGACGTCTGCCCGGTCGACATCCGCCCGGGAACGCCCCCCGACCCCTCCCTCCGCGCGCGAAGGTCTCGGAAGCTTCCGCGAGCTTCCGCGGGGTGTTCGCGAGACGTCGGAGACGCCTCGGGAAGGTTCGGCGCGCGTCTTTCGAACCTCCGCGAAGCCCGCGAAACGCTCCAGGTGGCGATTCGGTTTCCTCGAAACGCGTTTTTCGCTCAAAGCCAACCTCGCGCCCCCCTCGCGCGTCACTTTCAAGCGCGCGACCGCACGCCCCACGCACCACACGCACTCCCACATCCCCCACCGCACCGCCACCACCGCCACCGACGCCATGGCCCTGTTCGCCAACCCCCTGGACGACTTCTTCCTCGACGCCATCCACGGCTTCCCCGGCTTCCCGCACGTCGGATGCCGTCCCGCGAAGCGCCATCGCCGCGCGTCGCCGCAACCGTTCGCGGCGCACCGCCACCCCTTCTACTACGCCATCCCCGCCCGCGCCGGGTCCCCGGCCGCCCCCGCCGACGCCGCCCCCACCCGCGACGCGACCCCCGCGGTGGAGGAGACCGACCGCGGCTTCCTCGTCACCGCGCGCCTCCCCGGCGTCCGCGCGGATGCGGTTCGCGTCGAGGCGGCGCCCGCCCGCCGCGCCGGTCGAGGCGACGTCCTCCGCCTCCGCGCCGAGGGCCTCGAGGCCGACCTCAAGCTCCCCACCGCCGGCCTCGTCGACGTCGACAACATCGTCGCCTCGTGCCTCGACGGCATCCTCCGCGTCGTCGTCCCCAAGGTGATGCCGACGACGGAGCCCGTCCCCGTCCGGGCGGGTCCGGGTCCCGCCGCCGACGAGGACGCTTCCGACGAGGCGGACGCGACGAAGCGCCGCTCGATCGCGCTCGACGTCCCGGGATACGCCCCGGGCGACATCGCGATCCACCGCGAGCGCCCCGGCGACGTGCTGATCGTTAAGGGCGCGAAGGACGCCTCGAGGCGCCTCGGCGGCTTCGAGCGCCGCTTCCGCGTCGGCGACCCTCGCGCCCGCGTCGACGCGACGTGCGCCGACGGCGTCCTGACGGTGCGCGTCTCCGAGCCCGAGCCCGCGCCCGAGGTCCTCGTCCCGATCAACGCGCCCGACGCCTCGGAGACCACCCCGAAGGAAGACGGTGAACACGCCGCCGCCGCCGCCGCCGCCGCGGAAGCCTCGGCGATCGAGGTGTTCCGCCGGGCGCTCCCGGGCGTCTCCGCGTCCGCGTACGCGATCGTCGCCGACGCCGACGACGGCGCCGGCTTCGCGCGGCTCCGCGTCCGCGCCGAGACGGCGCGCGGCGCGTACGCGTTCGCCGCGCGCCTCCCCGAGGGCACCGACAGGAACACCCTCAGGGCGCGCGTCGCGGACGGGATCGTGATCGTCACCGCGGCGAAGGCGGAGAAGCCCGCGCCGCGCGCCGTCCCCGTCCGAGGCGACCGACACGCCGACTTCGCCGCCGTCGAGGGAGACGCCGAAGCCGCCGAGAAGGAAACGGCGCCCGCGAAAAGCATCCTCGAGAAGGGAGACGCCGAGAACATCGCGGAGGAGTGAGCGAGCGATTTTGTGAGCGGAGCGCGCGCGCCCAGCTCGTCCACGCGTCGACGGACAAAGTCTGAGAAGACGTCTTCTCTCTCGTGACGCGCGTTGTAATTTTGCATCTTGTTGTTTCACCTTCCGCGACGCGTCGTATCACGCGGCGCGAAACCGAGAGGCGTCCCGTCGCGTCGCGCTTTTCGTCTCTCGCCCGTCTCTCTCTCGTCACAGCACGCCGCAGTCCGCGACGACCACCGGCACGGTCGGTTCCTCCGAGACCCCCCCCGCGGCGACGGCGCACGCTTCGATTTTGTCCAGCACGTCGAACCCCTCGACCACCTTCCCGAAGACGACGTGCTTTCCGTCGAGCGCCTTGCACGGCGCGAAGGTGACGAAGAACTGCGACCCGTTTGAGTTTTTGCCGGTGTTTCCCATGGCGAGGACGCCCCGCGCGTCGTGTTTGAGCTTCAACCCGTCCTTCTCGTCCTTGAACTTCTTCCCCCACACGCTCTCGCCGCCGCTGCCGTTCTGCATGGCGAAGTCGCCGCCCTGCGCCATGAACCCCTCGACGACGCGATGGAAGCGCACGCCCTTGTAGTGGTACGGCGCGTTCCCGCAGTTTTTGCTCACGCCCCTCTCCCCGGTGCACAGCGCCTTGAAGTTCTCCACCGCCAGGGGCGCCTTGGCGTCGAAGAGCTCGAGGACGAGGCGCTCGCTCTCCGCGGGCTCGATCTCGATCGGACCCTTCCCGGACCAGTCGAAGTCGTCCTGGTAGCACTCGAGCACGCGCTGCTTCTCGCCGCCGCCCAGCTCGGCGATGTCCTTGCTGCTGAACCCGTACCGCAGATCCGTCGCCTCCACGAACGCCGCCGCGCGCGCGTACTTCTCCCGACGCGAGTCGATGTCGATGTCGAGGAAAACCCGCGAGTTTGGCATCGCGCGACGAGGCGACGAGCGCCGACGACCGGAAGAGACGCGCGAGGGGATGTGAGCGGGCGAGAACAGGAGGTCCGGGCGGGGGAGGGAAAGCAACAACGATATCGACCGGAAGAGACGCGCGAGGGGATGTGAGCGGGCGAGAACAGGAGGTCCGGGCGGGGGAGGGAAAGCAACAACGATATCGGACAGAGACCGGCGAGCCGCGCGCAGCGCGGCGAACAGCAGTTTTTTTTCGCACTGTACCGACACAACAGGCTAGGTACAGTCATCAGGGCGGCGGGAAGGCGGGACGTGCGTGCGGGGCGCGCGATGTGTGCGACGAGGGCTTCGCGAACGCGCGCTCGAGGCGCGTCTTTACAACGTCTCCGTCGCTTCGTCGCCTCCGTGACGGTCCTTCGCGCCCGTGCCCCTCGCCTCGCGCCGGAGAGCGAGCGGCGGCCACGCGCGAACGAATCGTCCCTTGGAGACAAAACCCCCAACAAACCGGCGCCGACCCCTCTCACACGTCGTCGACGACGGTCGTGCCGAGACCGGAGAAACCCTCGGGGGCGTCGGCCACGGTGACGTACGAGTACATCTCCTCCTGCGAAACGGAACGAGCGAGAGGAGGCGGGGGATGGCGGAGGTCAGCGTGGCTCCCGAGGCGGCGAGAAAACGGCAGCGCATCATGTGCCTCGGCTCAACCGTGGGGGGCGGGTGGCGTACCGCGGCGTCCTCGTCGTCGTTGCGCCTGCGGGAGATCTGCACGCGGATGCGGCGGGGAACCTGTGGTGTGGACGGGACGGGGGCGTCAGGTGCTCTGCGCGAGATTTGGGAAAACCCTAGGAGTTTTCCGCTCCGACGCGGTGTGCCGGAAACGCGCGGGTCGCGGCGAGGACGCACGTTGCGGATGCCCTTAGACCATATGTGCTTGTTGAGCTTGACGTCCACGCGCACGTCCGCGGTCTTCATGACCTTGTGGGCGAACTTCTTCACCTGTGGGAGAGAGGGGGGCGAGGGTGGTGAGGTGAGCGAGATTAACAAACCCCCGAAGGAGCCGGTCGGAAACCGCGACCCTGGGCGGGCGAACGCGCGACGCCGACCGCACGAGCGCGCGCGGGCGCCGCGCGAGATGATTCGGAACCCGCCGGCGCGCCGTGCGGCCGTTCGCGACGAGCGGTGGGCCCGCGCGGCGGCGTCGAGGGCGTCGGGGGCACGTCGAAAATCATCGCGGCGTTCGCACTTACCGCGGACACCGCACGCGGAGCGCGCTTCTTGAACGTGATCCCGTGGACCGCCTTGGCGAGGTTGATGGTGTATTCGCGCGTGACGGGTTCGGTCGATTTGCCGCCCATGGCTGCCGAGTGTGAAGTCGTGCAGCTCCTGCGCCTTCCAAAGAGGGCTCCCCGACCGCGCGGAGGCGCGGCTTTGTCGATGGCGATGCGGGGTTTTTTCGGAGAAATACCATAACCTGTTTTGTCCGCCCCACGGCCCTGTCTCGGATCGGCGCGTATTTGGCGCGATTTTTCGCGGTTGAGCGCGCCAGATTCTAAGGCCGACGAGGTTTTGTCCTTTTCCAGCGGTGCGCGGTCGTCTATATGCGCGTGATGCTGCACGTACCCCCATCTACTGCGCCACCCTTCCACGCGCGGCCACTCGCGAACGCCCTTCGCGCGCGCGCGCCGCCGGATCTCTCGCGCGAACTCTCCTCGTGCGAACGCTCACCCGCCTCGGTGGCGCGCTCATCCTCGATCGCGGCCCCGCGCGAGCCCCCCCCCCCCTCGCGCCTGTTATCCCTCTTTGTGTCCACGTGGAATATACTCCGCGCGCGAGGCGTGATGACGCGGCGTCTCGCGCCGGTCGCGACGCTCCTGGCGATCCTCGCCCTCGGCGCGGTCGCGGGCGAGGTCGCGGCGCCTCCCGTCGTCGACCCCGAGCGTCCGGACCGCGCGGACTTCCGCCTCGCCTTCGGGAGCTGCAGCCGCCACGACCATCCGCAGACGGTGTGGGGCGCGGTCCGCGGCCTTCGCCCGGACGCGTTCGTGTGGCTCGGCGACGTCATCTACGCCGACGGTAAGCTCAAGGACGGCACGCGCACGTACTACGGCAACGACGCGCACCGCCGCATGTACGCCGCGCAGAGCGCGCACCCGGAGTACGCCGCGCTCGCGAGGGAGACGCGCGTCCTCGGCACGTGGGACGACCACGACTTCGGGTTCAACAACGCGGGGAGCGAGTGGGGCGAGAAGATCTTCGCGCAGCGCGCGTTCCTCGACTTCCTCGGCGAACCCGAGGCCAGCCCGAGGCGGAGGAGACCGGGCGTGTACGAGTCGTACACGTTCCGCGGCCTCGGCCGCGACGCGAGCCGAAGCGTCAGGCTCGTGTTGCTCGACACGAGGTACTTCAAGACGGACGAGACGGTGCTCGGGGAGGAGCAGTGGCGGTGGCTCGAGCGCGTCCTCCTGGGGGGCGAAGGCGAAGGTTCGTCGTCCGGCGCGAATCCGGGGGCGAACCGAGGGGACGAATCCTTCGTTCCTCCGGACGACGTCGCCCCGGTGGACCTGACGATCGTGGGGTCGAGCATCCAGGTGCACCCGGACACGCAGACGCTCCTCGAGGGGCTCGCGCGCGGCATCGAGTCCTGGAACGCGTACCCGCGCGAGAAGCGGCGCCTGCTGGATCTCGTCGCGCGGAGCCGAGCGGCGACGGTGTTCCTCTCCGGCGACGTCCACCACGCGGAGATCGTGACCGCGCCGCCCGCGTGCGAGCTTCCCGGCGAGCTCGTCGAGCTCACGAGCAGCGGCATGACGCACACGGTCCTCGACGAGATTCCGAAGGCGTTCGGCGCGCACCGCCTCGCCGCGCTCGTCGTCCCGAAGATGCTCCCGCGGTGGCTCTTCCCGAACGTCGGGACGCTGAGGCGCGCGCGATTCGTCGGGCACAACTTCGGCGAGGTCGCCGTCGATTTCGACGCGCACGACGACGGCGACGACGGGGAATTCCGAGAGACGCGCGGGGGCGGGGCGGGGCGGGGCGGCGGCGGGGGCGGCGGGGGCGGAGATACCCCGTCGCCCTCCCCGACTGGCGCGCGCGGCGACCTTCGCGGCGCTTTCGCTGGGGGCGCGAGATTTTCGTCTCGGAACGCGACGGGCGCGGTGCGCCTGAACGTGCGCGACAGGCACGGGAGGGTGAAGATCTCCAAGACGGTGCGGCTGAGCGATCTGGGCGGGGGCTGGTCGGAGCTCGGGGACCGCGGGACGCTCGGGGGGCGCCCCGAGTGCGCGACGGAGAAACATCTCACGAGGCTCGAGCTCGCGCGGCTCCCGGTCCTCGCCGTCGCGAGCGTCCTCGCGCAGGTCCTCGTCGTGGCCTTCTCCGTCCTCGCGCTCTTCGCGCGAACGGCGAGGAAAATCGCGAGGGCGCAAAAGGGGGCGCGGCGAAAGGGAAGGAAGGAGGCGTGAGGGCAAGGGGGCGCGACGAGAGGCGAGACGCATGAGGAAAAAAGACGCTAGGCTCGACGCGAGAGGAAAAAAGACGCTAGGCTCGACGCGAGGGGTCTGCTCGACGGGGCGAAAGAGGAGTGAACGAACGCCGCGTCGTCGTTCGAGCGGGTCTTCTCATCGTCGCGCGTGTGATAGACACCTACGAACTGTTCATCCGCCGCGTCGTTTCAGGGCGGTGCCGCTTCACCTCTCGTCGGCGCCGCTCGCTTCGCTCACTCGAAGTTGACCTTCCCGATGCCGAGGGCGGCCTGGATCTCGGTCGTCGGGGGCAGCTGATCGGGCGTGCCGCTCCACACGTAGACGACCTTCTGGTCCTCGTCGATTACGACGGCGCCGCGCATGGACTTCTGCACGCCGGCCATGTTCGTGGACACGTCGAGGTCGTCGAGGAACTTGCCGAAGTCGAGCGTCCCGACGTACTTCTCCGCCACCTCGAGCATGGGGTCGGAGAGGCACTCGATGCCGCTGAACTCGGACCAGGGGCCCATGACGAACGGGGTGTCGCCCGTGATGCCGATCACCTCGATGCCGTCCTCCTTCGCGATGGACTTGAGCGAGTCGAGCTGGCACTGGCACCCGCCGTCGGCGTCGCCACTGAACGCCGCGGGATGGAACGCGAGCACCACCTTGCTGCCCTTGAGGGAAGAGAGCGACTTAGTCTCGAAGCCCGCGCCCATGAGCGTGAAGTCGGGGGCGGCGTCGCCGACCGAGATGACAGCCTGATGCGAGAGAACGACCGACGCGGGGGGGGGGGGGGGGGGGGG
>MDSW01221890.1_pt1 | contig 25120 bp, 19 predicted proteins | sample 811171 | NCBI WGS metagenome assembly MDSW01 (sample SAMN05326641, study PRJNA326480) | marine metagenome | isolation source: seawater | place: Atlantic Ocean: North West | collected 2012 | reverse complement strand
GGCGACGCGTCTCGACGCCGACGCGCCGACGCGCCGACGCGCCGACGCGCCGACGCGCCGACGCGCCGACGCGCCGACGCGCGACGACCGTCGAGGGCGCGCGCGAACGCGCGCGGGCGAGAACCCGAACGCGCGAGAACCTGAACGAATCGTCGCGGGGCGTCGAACCCGCGGACGCGGGACGCGGGACGCGGGACGGCGCGGACGACGATCGGAACGACGACGACGATGACGACGATGGCGGAGGACGGCGACGATCCGGGGCTGGTGTCGTTCGATGAGCTGGCGAGCGTGGGGACGATGCGGGCGGAGGACGCGCCGCGAGGGTCGTCGCCGGCGGCGAACGAGGAGGATAGTTTCGGGAGCGCGACGAGCGAGGGGCAGGCGTCGCCGGCGCCGACGATGATGAGGAGCGTGTTGACGCGGAAACCGTCGGTGGCGGCGCTGAAGGCGATGTTGATGAGCGAGCGGGATGAGGAAGGGGCGGGGGAGGGGAGCGAGACGGACGAGGACGAGGGGGTGTGCTCGCTCAGCGAGTTCGCGATGGTGTTGAACGCGGCGGCGTGGGTGAGTGTTGACGATGCGCGCGCGCGCTTTTGGGAAATGAATCGTTGTTTGGACCCGTACTGACGTTTTTGACGCGCGTAGGACGATGCATCGGTCGGGGCGTTGGGCGTCGAAGTCATCGTGAAGCAGCTCGAACTCTTGCGAGGGAAAATCGCGCCAGAGGCGTCTCTGAGCAGCATGTTGGGGTTTGATCTCGCGGAAGACTTGTCGGTACGCGCTAACAGCGCTGGTATGGTGAGCGTAGGTGCGATCGGAAACGTTCTCTACCGCGGTTTGTCGCGATCACGGAGCGTGGCGACGCTCTCGAGCGACCGGGAAAGATTTGAAGACATCCTCGATCGACGCGCGGTGAAGAATATATCAAAGGTGCTCGGTGGAGGCGATGAAGACGCGATCATCACTTCTGAGGATCTTAAAGCTAAGCTAGATTACTATGGAGTGCGATCAAGCATGACGGACATCATTTCCATCATGACACAAGCCGACATCGAGAGCACGGGCGTGGTCAAGGTTGGGGATCTCAGTCGGTTGTTGGCGCGAGAGCTCGAGCAGTTGCGAGGTTTGCTCGATGAGAAAGTCGATAATTCGAAAAGTGAAAGATTTAGAGTTTCTTTAGACATTGAACGCGACGGCGCAGAAACGAGCAACAGTCTGTTGAAAGGCCAAGCCACCTTTGGCGTACTTCAACGGTTTCCGACGGCGCGCAAAGACAGACAAAAGCCGGGGCGTTTGGTGTGGGCGAAAGATGACGAAATGTGCGCGGTGTGTCTATTCGATCGATCCGGGACGATGATGGTAGAAGAACAAGGTCAACTGATAGATCTACCCACCAAGCTCGATTATTTCACCGATGTTGCGCGCGATGCAGACACGCGAACCATCGTCCATCTTCCCGCGCCGCCGCCTCAGGAACAGGAGAAAAAGAAGGGTGGATTCGCCAGCTTCTTCTGCTGCTTTTCCGCTTGAGCGCTCGCACAGAACGATAATTGATGTCAATCTTTCCATCGCACGCATCATAGTATTTATGAATACAAGATTCATTTTGCGCCCGCTCCGCTCGCGTCCTCACACGCGAGCGCGTCGTCATCGTCCATCATGTCTGGGACAGAGCGCGCGCCGGCCGCGGGCGACAACCACCACCTATCGCACACCCGCGGTGATTCTGTATCCTCGCTGAACGCCGCGTCGTCCACGTCGACGACGCGGCCTTTCGAGATGCGCGACTTTGTCACCGTGGACACAATCGGCGAAGGGTCGTATTCGTCCGTGCGTGAGGTGTTTCTGGCGAACAAACCCACGGAGAGGTACGCGCTGAAGATAATGGATAAGTCACACATCGTGCGCGAGGGTAAAGCGCGGTACGTGGCGACGGAGAGGGCGCTCTTGGCTGGACGGTTGGCGGATTGCGACTGCGTCGCGGCGCTGCGGTTTACGTTTCAAGACACTTACTCGCTGTATCTCGGCATGGAACTGTGCACGGGGGGAGATTTATATTCACAATTGAAACGCTCGGAAGGCGAGGTGATGACGGAGGAAAAGGCGGTGTTTTATGTGTCCGAGGTGACGCGGGCGGTGCAACAGTGTCACGCGCGCGGCATCGTGCACAGAGACGTCAAGCCCGAGAACGTTTTGATCGATTCGACTGGTCACGTAAAATTGTGTGACTTCGGTAGTGCGCTTGATTTACAACCTGTGATGACGAGTGTGCTCACTGCGATCGCGGAACAGGCGGTGAAGAAGGATGCAAAGCATAAGAAGAATCGCTGCGCGTCCTTCGTTGGCACAGCGGAATACGTGGCGCCAGAAATCTTAGAAGGGTGCGCAGAAACCACCACGGCGGTGGATTTGTGGTCTATCGGAGTGATGACGTTTCAACTGTTGACCGGACGCGTGCCGTTTAAAGATAAGACGGAGTACTTGACCATGCAAGCCGTGCTCAAGGGGAAGTATGTGTACCCACCCGAGGCAAACGTCTCGAGCGCCGCAAAGGATTTCATCGATAAACTCCTCGTTCGAGAGCCCAAGAAACGGCTCGGGTTTGAAGACGAGACGTCTATCCGCAGTCATCCGTTTTTCGCTTCCGTAAGCGATTGGTCTACGCTCCGAGCGCGAAAAGCTCCGAGCGTGCTCACCGCGACTGGCGTCGGTTCCGACGCCACCGTCTCCGAAAGCGAATCCGAGAGCGATACAGACGACGACGAAGAATGGCGCGCGCGCGTGAACGCCGCGACAGCCGCTTTAGACGCGCTTTAGCTCACTAGAATCTACGCGCGTCGTAGTACATTTGTTTGACACCGTCTTCCGCGCCTGCGCCAAGTAAAAACAAACTCACGTCGTCAGCGGTCGAATCGGAGCACAGACTTAAAAATCGACCCGCGAGCGAATGAACGAAGAAGCCTCATCATTTTCGAACAGGTTTGGCATCAAACGCGCCGTCGTCGTAAAAACGTCAACGCATATTCTGTTCTAGTAGCTGTGTTGTGCATCATCGGCTTTCGTCGTTCGCGCCTTTCGCGTCGTCGCGCGTCGCGTCGTCGCGCGTCGCGTCGCGTCGCGTCGCGTCGCCTCGCCTCGCATCGACGCACCTTTCCGTAGACGCATCGCCACCGCGCGCGTCGCGCGATGCCGTCGTCGCCCGTCTCTGTTCCGTGAAAAAGCGCACCGGCGGCGGCGGCGAACGGGACGATCGCGCGTCACTCAGCGACGCTCGACGCGCGAAACGCGGGATACGGTGAAACGCGCGTCAAAAACCTCGGTCGTAGCCTCGCGAGCGCGCGTGATCGACGCGAAAGCTGCGATGGACGACGGCGGCGAAGCGTGTCGCGCGGAATGCGCCGAGCAGCCGTTCGACGTCGCGTTCGCGCCCACGACGCACGTCTTCGCGGTCGGGCTGATCAACGGTGACGTCGAGCAGTGGTCGCACACCCAGAGCTCGTGCGCGAAGCTGGAGACGCTGCGAGGGGTGCACGCAGGGGAGACGTGCAGGACGCTGGCGTACGTGGACGGAGGGAAGACGCTGCTGAGCGGCGGCGCGGACGCGTGCGTCGTGGCGACGGATGTAGTCACCGGAGCCGTGGTGGCGAGGCTTAAAAACGCGCATACCGTGGCGATTAATCGATTAATCACGCTGAATGAGCACCTGATTGCGACTGGAGACGACGACGGATGCGTGAAGATTTGGGATACGCGCGCGCAGACCGAATGCGCAAAACACAAGCCTTTCGTGGATTTTGTGAGCGATATGAAGTACGCGGGGGAGGGTAGAAACGAAATCGTGATTTCGAGTGGCGATGGTACGCTCGGATGCTTCAATTTGACGACAAACAAAATGGTGGGGCAGTGCGATAACTTGGAGGACGAGTTATTAAGTTGCGAAATCGTAAAGAATGGCCGTAAAGTCGTCGCCGGTTCGCAGGAAGGAGTGCTGGACATTTTCACTTACGGTAAATGGGATGATATATCTGACAGATATCCGGGACATCCTCAAAGCGTGGACGCCATCGCGAAGGTGACGGAAGACATGGTTGTCACCGGCTCGAGCGATGGTTTGATCCGCGTGATTTCAGTCCTTCCGAACAAAATTTTGGGCCTCGTGGGTGAGCATAGCGACATGCCCATCGAGCGTTTGACGATGAGCTTCGATAAGAATATGCTCGCGTCGTCTTCGCACGATAAGACGGTCAAATTGTGGAAGGTTGACTGGTTGACGGAGGAGGGCGCGTGGGACGACGCCGAAGAAATGGACGTCGAAGAAGCAGACGACGACGACGATAGCGACGATGACGGAAAATCCAAGAAACGAAAATCCAAAAGCAAAGGGAAAAAGCAAGTCGCCAATCAACAGAAAGCGGAGAACAAGAAGAAGGCGGTTACCAAATTTTTTGCTGATATGTAATGTGGAATAAAATCTTGAGAAAAAGCGTGCGTGTTAACAACTTTTGACGAGCGTTTTTCACTGCCAGAAAAACGGTTGTGCCTCGATAGAAGTCGACGCACGTACGACGAAGACTTGATGAAAACCCAGTCGTTGTGTTGTGTTAGAAACACTGAGATTGACGCGCTTGGATGGATGCTACTTCCCTCGGCTCGGCGTTTGACTTGTGCTGGCCCGATGATGGAACGGTCGAGGTGTTTGGCCTCCAGCTGAATCCGTTCTTGCACTTTGATGCCAAGTTGGCGCGAAACGAAGAGGATGAGATGTCTAAAATGGCGATGGAAATGTTTGATTTTGAGAACGAAGCCGATTGGGATTTGCCATGCGAGGAAAAGGCGGAGCTGGACACGTCGCAAGTCGAGCGACATCGCCAGTCGAAGGACCGAGAAGTTCTCAGGGCAAATCGTAGGACGACTCCGATGAAGAGTACGAATCGTAGTAGTAAATGGAAAGGCGTTACTCGTCATAAAATCACAAGTCGGTGGGAAGCACATCTGTGGGATGCCACGTACGAGCGTGTGCGCAAGAAATCGTCCGGCGGGCGCACGCGCGGGCGACAGGTTTATTTAGGAGGATGGATCTCCGAGCTCGACGCCGCGCGTGCGTACGATCTTGCCGCGTTGCGATTCTTCGGTACTCGACAGGTTCTGAATTTTGATGTGAGTAATTACACCGAAGAAATCAAAGCCATGCAGGAGTATTCACCCGCTGATTGGGTTTGTGAGCTAAGACGGCGATCTTCCGGCTTCTCTCGCGGAGTGAGTGCTTACAGAGGAGTGACAAGTCATAAAGGGAAAAATTCCAAGGGAAAATGGGAAGCGCGCATTGGGCGAGTTATGGGCAACAAATACCTTTATTTGGGCACGTATCCAACCGAGCGCGCAGCGGCTGAGGCGTACGACTGCGCGGCGCTTCTTTATCGCGACTCGAAGGCGGTGACAAATTTCGATCGCTCGAATTACTCAGAGGAAGAGATCGCGAACGCTGGACTCGGCGCAAAAATATTGTAAAAGAATTGTTGTTTACTTTTTATTGCAATGTTCGTCACGAACGCTTCATCATACATGTCTTCTCGCTTATCTGGATCGCTTTTTTCGAGACTTGCGGCTGTTTTGTGGGCGACCATCGTTAGATTTTGGCGGGGCCGAGTTCGGGGCATCCATGATTTCGGGAGTCACGACCTCAACAACGTTTGCGGGACCATCGTCGAAATCGGCGAACTCGGCAGCTACGGCATCGCTAACTTCTTCAACTCTCGGCGGCGGTCTGACAGGCATTTGCGCGCCGCTTCTTCTTTGAGACTTGGGCACGTATTCAACACGCACGGGCTCCGCACCGTTCGCACCACCAGCAGCACCGGACTTTGCGACGGGCGGCTCGGGCGCCGTAGTCGTTTTTCGGAGGATGAGCGTCTGGGCTGTGGTGATGATGTTGTTCGCGAACCAGTACAAGGTGAGACCGGCCGGAACGTTGAGAGAGAAGAAACCAATCATGAGCGGAAGGAACTTCAAAATGGCCTGGCTTTGTTGTTGGGCCGGGTCATCGGTCTTCGGCTGAGGGCTGACAATTTGCTGCGACACGTATTGGGAGGCCACGAGCAACACCGGGAGCACTAAGTAGGCGGTGGTGTCGTGCCAGCCGAGCGGGGGGTGACCGTCGACGAACGGCCAAAGCCAGGCGAAGCCACTTCCCGCGTTACGAGAAGCGATGGACGTCGGACCACCGAGGGAAGGAATCCAATAGAAACCATCCGTGAGCAAGCCTTCGGACGCGGCGTTGCTCAACGCGCGATACAACCCGATAAACACTGGAAGCGTGGCGAACACTGGCAAGCACCCCGCGAGAGGGTTGAAGCCCGCCTCCTTGTACAATCTGGCTTGCTCCATTTGCAATCGCTCCGGATCGTTCGCGTACATCGCTTGAAGTTCCTTGATTCGCGGTTGCATCGCTTGCATCTGCATCGAGCTCTCCACCTGCTTCTTGGACAACGGGAACGTCGCGAGCTTCACCAGCACCGTCAACACGATGATGGAAAACCCGTAAGAGTACGGCACCCGTCCGTCCAAGACGCTATCGATCCCCTCGAGCGCGGACTCCAGCCCATCCGTAATAGGTCCTAACCACCCACCCTTCTGTAATCCCGCCGCCTTGAGCGCCTCCGCATCGTTCAAATCTATCCCCGCCGTCGCCGCCGCGGCGTCCGCCACGTCGAACACGCGCGACGTCACGAGCGTCGCGTGCGCGTTCGCCGTCGCCGCCTGCGCGCGTTCGGCGAATTCACCGAGCGCATCGATCGCGCTCGCGCCCGCGACGACGCTCGCGCGTCGCGCGTTCGTCCGCGTCGCGTTCGCGCGTCGCGCGCCGGTCGAGCCGCCGCGCGTCGAGGTCACGACCGCGCTCGTCGTCGTGCGTCGCGCGCATCGCGTCCCGCGCGTCGCGCGATGCGCGCCGACGGCGGAGGATGACGAGGCGAGCATCGTGTGTCTCGTTCGGGCGTGCTTCGAACGCGAGGACGCGCGTCGTCGTGTGCCGACGCGCGAGGGGCAAAACCATCTTTTGCGGGTGACGTTGTCAAAAAATCGGCGAATCAGGACTCGCCGATTTAGGACATCGCGACTGGGGACTTATCTGGGCGTCGCGAGACGCGCTCGGATTACAATTGAGTTGTTAAATGATCGCGAACGCGTGCGGTTGAGACTAAGACGCGCGCGAGCGATGCGCTCGATTCGATTGTCAATTTGCCGTTGTACACGGCGCGGGTGGAAGTTTACCGAATGGCGTCGGCGACGAGTTGGGCTTGCTCTTGCGCGTGCACGGCGGCGTACCCGGTTGCGGGCGAAGACGCGGGTTTGCGACCAGCGTAGCGCGTTTCGCCCGATCGACCGAGGTCTTTGAACAACGTACTCATTCTCGGTTGGACGTGCCACCACGCGCCCATGTTCATCGGTTCCTCTTGGCACCAAACAACTTCGGCATTCGGGTAACGCTTCAATTCGCGCTTGACGAGATCCCACGGGAACGGCGCGAGTTGTTCGATGCGGCAGATTTTCACCCTGTCGATGTTCTTCGCCGCATCGCGTTCGTCGTCGAGATCGTAGTAAACCTTTCCGGAGCAGAAGATGACTCTTTCCACCTCATTCTCCGCAGGAGAGTCCATGCTGCGCGACTTCGAAGTCTTGTCCATGATAAGTCGCTTGAAGCGAACGCCTTGAAGTGAATCGTTGTCGTCGCTGTTATCGAACTCGCTGATATCGGAGACCGCTTTCGGATGACGCAATAGATTCTTCGGGCTCATCACGACGAGCGGCTTGCGGAATTCACGATGAACCTGTCGGCGCAACATGTGGAAATAGTTTGCGGGCGTGGTGACGTTGCAAATTTGCCAGTTGCATTCTTGCAACTGCGTGCGGCGTTCCATTTCCATCTCAGGGATCTGCGTCGGATCTTCGTCAGCCATTTGCAAGAAACGTTCAAGTCGAGCGCTACTGTGCTCGGGACCTTGTCCGTCGTAACCATGCGGAAGAAGTAGCGTGAGACCGCTTTGACGTAACCACTTTGCCTCACCGCTGCTGATAAATTGATCGATGATGACTTGAGCCGTATTCGAGAAATCACCAAACTGCGCTTCCCATAAGATCAAACAGTTGGGATGCTCAAGAGAGTAGCCAAGTTCGAAACCGAGCACACCGTACTCGGACAAAGAAGAGTTGCAAACCGTGAAGAAGTTCTGACCTCGACCCGGGTTGCCGCTGTAGACGTTTCGCAAAGGAATGAAACGCTCGCCCGTGATTTGATCATGAATCAGCGCGTGACGATGAGAAAAAGTGCCACGCTCGACATCTTGTCCAGACAAACGCACATGGTTGCCTTCATCGAGTAAAGAAGCGAACGCCAAAGCTTCGCCCATGGCCCAATCGATACCTTTGCCGTTTTCAATCATGGCGCGACGATTTTCATAAACGCGCTTCACGACTCGATGTGGTGTAAATCCCGCAGGAATCGCGGTGATAAGTTGTCCGAGATTCTTTATGTGATCCATCGGTAAGCCAGTGTCTGCGATGCGCGAAAGCTGATCCGGGCTCTTGAAACCTTGCCAATGCGATGCGAGCCAGTCACGTTGCTTCGGAACATAGTCCTTTGACGCCGTGAACTCCTCTTCCATAATGTTATTGATCTTTTCCTTCATGCTGACGAAGTCTTCCGGGGTGATGATGCCTTCGTTGACGAGTTTGGCGCTATATTTCGTCAAAGCACTGGGATGTTGCTGAATTACCTTGTACATAAGAGGTTGCGTGAACATGGGTTCATCAATCTCGTTGTGACCGTATTTGCGATAGCACACGATGTCGACTACGGCGTCCGTCTTCCATTTCATTCTCCATTCGGTGGCGAGTTCCATGACCCACGCCACCGCTTCCACGTCATCACCGTTAACGTGAAACACTGGAACTTCCATGCCCTTAGCTACATCGGTGCAGTAAGCGCTCGAGCGTGAGTACTTTGGATCAGTCGTAAAGGCGACTTGGTTGTTCACGACGATGTGCAAAGTCCCACCGACGCTGTACTCGGGCAATTTGCTCATGTCAAGCGTCTCGTACACAATCCCTTGACCACTGAAAGCACCGTCACCGTGCAGCAAGATAGCCATAGAACGATCGCAGTTCGGATCTTTCGTGTAGAACTGCTTCGCACGAGTCTTTCCAGTAACCACCGTGTTTACCGCCTCAAGATGCGATGGATTCGCAACCAAGGAAAGATGGATTTGACCGCCGCGTAACGTCGGACGATCGAACGAAGTCCCGAGATGATATTTCACATCGCCTGATCCAGTATACTGCGATTCCGTGTTCGGTAACTCGTCCACGAGTTTTGGACCACCCTTAAACTCGTTGAAAATCGTTTGAAGCGGTTTGCGCACGACGTTCGCGAGCACATTTAAACGACCGCGGTGCGGCATACCGATCGTGATAGCTTCAACCCCCATCTCGGCCGCCTTATCGATCGCTTCCTTAAATCCAGGCACGAGGCTTTCACAACCTTCCAAACCGAATCGCTTCGCTGCGCTGTACTTGTTGGACAAGAAACCTTCGAAAAGTTCGCCCCAAGCTAAGCGGTCCAAAATAATTTGTTTCCGTTCCGGCGAATACTGCTTCTTGCGCTCGGTCTCGATTTTCGCTCGAAGCCAGTTACATTGCTCACGATCTTGAATATGCATGTACTCGTAGCCCACCGTGCCGCAGTACGTCTCTTTGAGCCTGGTCAAGATTTGACGCAACGTCTGCACCGGACGGTCTTCGCTCAAGAAGCCCTTCATTTTCCAAGTTCCAATAAAGAAATCTCGATCCATATCGTCTTCCGTGAACCCGTACAGGCTTGGATCGAGAGAGATTGGCATCTCACGCTCATCAAGCGCCAATGGATCGAGATTGGCGATGCTATGTCCGCTAATTTGATACGAGCGGATCAACATCATCAACCGCATGGATTCCTGAATCGTTTGCGCGTCCAACGGTCGCCCCACAGCCATAGGCGCCGTACCCGTCGACATCGCGGTGTGCATTTCAGATATTTCAGCTCCACTCACGCCCGCATCTGTTTACGCGAAAAAATGCACGGAATTCTCGTCAGTCTTCGTTCGCTCCGAATTTGGATTGGTCCGCCAACCGAATTGAGGGAATTGAATCGCGCGCCGTTCCAGTTCGCCTTCAAAACCTCATCCTCGCCGTCTCGCGCATCCATCGACGATCGCTACGTACCCATCTGTCTCAACAACGACGCCCACGATTCCGGTACGCTCTTCGGATCCTTCCTGTACTCGTCCTCCATCGCCTCCAAGTACGCCGCGCTCGAGGCGTTTAAAAAGTCATCCCTCATCTCTCGATTCGGCGTCGGTTTCGGCGGCGCCACGCTCGCGCTCGCCTTCGATCGCGCGAACACCGCTTCAGCCATATTTTCACGCGTCGCTCGTTCGCCGTGAACGCGCGCGCACGCCGACGCGGGCATCATTCGTCGCGGAGAATTCGCCAACGACATCAATCCGCGACGGCACGGCGCGATCGGCGCGCGCGTCGTCGCCGTTCGCGCGGCGCACGCGGCGCGCGCGCGATCGAACGCGCGCGCGACGCTCGGCGATGCGAGCGCGCGGATGACGCGTCGACGCGCGTGCGACGACGACATGGTCGACTCGCCGCGCTCGCAGCGAGCGGTTCGTTATGCCGTGCCGCCCGTCGCGCTCGGGTGGTTGACCAGACAGACGGACGACGGCTCGCGCGAGGGCTCGCGGGCTCGCGCGACGGCGAGACGTCCGATGACGAAAGTGATCGAGCGATGACACTGGAAGAAAAAAAATACTTATCACTTTTTGGCGAACACGCCTTGGTATAAATAGACGGCGACGATGCTCGCGGAAACGGCGAGCGCGCCGACGTAGTTGTAGACGCCGCCGCTCGCGTTTTCCAGTTGCGCGGCGGTCGGGGAGAGCGCGGTGGCGGCGCCGAAGGTGTAGATGGTCATCCAATCGATCAATGCGATCGATGCGGCTATGGATAAATTGAGTTTTTTGAACGTGCCGCCGCCCAAGCGACCGCGCTTGGCGGCGTCAATGAGTGCGTACTGCGTCGGCGCGAGAAGAAAAACCGTCGCGAGGCCGAACGCGCGTTGAATCAGTTGCGAGCTCGGTTCCGTCTCGTTCACGATAGCCAACGGTGAAAGCGGGCTGAAGGCGAAAGAGCCACCAACGACGAGGCTAGTCCAGAACGAAACCTTGTAGAAGAGCTCGAGATAGCCACCCGTTTCGGAGCGCTCGTTGAGGTTCTTCGCTTCTGCGAAATCTTTGCCTACGCGCGCCCACGTCTCGTCGTGTCCCGGGCCGTATTCTCGAATCGCCTTCACACTCGTCGCGAACGCCGGCGCGAACGTCACCAAGAGTCCGCCCACCGCCGCCGCGTTCGGTCCCGTCTCGCCCGTCGCCTGACTTTGTAAGTACGCGCCTAAGAAAGCCACCGCGAAGCTTCCCGTGAACAAAACCATCGCCAGCGCCAATCGCTGATACGTCTCCGAATTCAACCGACTATTCTTCGCCGCGTCTGCGAGCGTGTACAACGCCGTGAGCGCGATCAAAGCGAACGCATCCGTCCCAAAGGCGTTACTAAAGTGCTGCACGCTCGCGAGGCTCGAAAAGCTTTGTCCAAACAGCGGCGTCGCGCACTCCAACCCGAGCCCATTCGTCACGAGCGCGCTCGGATACGCCAAAGTCGCAAGCGTGGGCACACCCATGGCGATCGCCGAGGCGATAAACGCGCCCTCCTCGCCGCCGTCGTTCGTTTTCGATGAAGATGACGAAGACGCGCGGTTGGCGGTAATCATCCGTCCCACGCGCGCGCCTCCTCGCGCGATCGCGCGTTTCGGCTCGACGCGCGATCGCGCGTGACATCGCGCGTCGATCACCGCGCGCATGCTCGTTGACGCCGGTCGAGACGCCGCGCGCGTCTGTGCCGCACACGTCGACGCGCGGCGACGACGATCAACGCTTTGCCGCGTCGACGACGATGTCCAACTACCCGACGTCGACGCAGAAGAGCTTTTGGCTGTACGACACGCACGAGGACGTGCGCGCGGCGCGCGAGGAGACGCGCGCGACGACGCTGAAGAGTGCGACTTTGAACGATGATGGAGAATCCACATCGGCGAAAACGGTGGAGAAGGACGCGTTGACGAGCGAGGAAGAGCGATTGATCCTGCGGTATCACGAACATAAGATTCAGACGATATGCGCGGCGTTTGTGCTGCCGCGAAAGGTGAAGAGCACGGCGGTGATGTTGTTTAAGAGGTTCACGCTGCGACACGGCGTCGGAGCGCACAGCCTGAAGATTATCATGTTGACGAGCATATACGTCGCGTGTAAGGTTGAGGAGAGTTACATCAGCGCTGATGAGTTTTGCAAAGGGGTGAGAGAGGATCCGGCGCGAGTGCTCGCGGCGGAGGTGACGTTTTTGTCGGGATTGAAGTTTCAGCTCGTGTGCTACGGCGCCGCTCGACCGCTCGACGGGTTCCTCAGAGACGTGGAAGATGGAGGGTGTAAGGTCACAGGCGCACAGCTTGTGGCGTGCCGAAAGAGCGCTTTAGAAACGATCGATGCGTTGATGCTCACGGATGTTCCTTTAGTGCGTCCTCCGGGACAAATCGCACTGTGCGCGCTTCGTCGCGCCGCGCGCCAAGCCGAGGCAACGGACCTTGTCGAGTATTGTGAAGCCGTCGGTGCGCGCGCGACGGGGATCGTCAAAGCGCCCAAGGGGGCGTTGTTGAAGGGCATTTTAGATGAGATCGAGACGCACGTCGAGGACGGCACTGAGCCCGACGAGGCGGTGGTGAAGAAGATCGACAAAAAGCTCAAACTGTGGCGAGCAAAGTACGTCGCGGCGAGCAAGGCGACGGCGGAGGACGAAGCGAAGAAGACCGAGCGCGACGCCAAACGACGAAAGAGCGAACAATCTCGCCAAGAAATGATCGCTGCCGAGGAGGACGCATTAGGATGACGCGCTCGCTAAATGCACTTTGCTTTAATATACTTCAATAGCTCTGCGCGCGCTGAGGTTAACTCACTCCACAACTTCGCGCGCGTGCGTCGTGCGCGCGCGCGCGCGGACGTCTAAAAGCGCTCACCAGTCGAAAGGACACGCGCGGATGTATTAACGCACGTGGCGTGCGCATCGCCCGCAGAGTACGTCGTTCGCATTCCTCTTCCGCGTTCGCGTTCGCGCCGCCTCTCCTCTCAACAAGCGAACTTACCCCCGCCTCGGCGTCTTTCATCGCCGTTGGCGGTTTTTCAACCTCGCGAAACTAAAGATGGATTTTTTAGGACACCTCCGAGAAACACTTTGGAGCCTCTCCCTGTACAACACCGCGTCGGCGACGAATTAACTCGGTCGAGGTTGGTGTGCCACGGGGCTACATTCTGCGTGTCGAACTTTTTTTGTTGTTCTCATTCAGCGTCGAATCGTCGCGAGCGTGCGTTCGATGTGCGTGGCGTTCGATCAACTGACAGGTTTCGTGTGTCTTATTCGCGTTCATTCGTGCAGGTCGACGCACGCGGAATCGGCGTCGATGCGTCCACACGCGTCCACTCGCGTCCACTTGATTTATTTGTAATTTGTAACAACCCACTGTAAGCTATAGTGCGCTCCTAATACAATGTCGTCTAATCTATATGCTCGCGCTACTTCTCTACGTGCCCTGCTGGTAAGAGCGCCGCCGCCACGCTCCGTCCTTCCTCTACCAAGACATTGAACGTGCTCGTCGCGTTGACGGTGTCGCTCGCGTCCACAGCAACGCCGAGCTCCTTCAAATAATTCAGCGTCTCCTCGTTCAGCGTCGCGACGGTTCGCCCCGTGCCAACGATAAGTAAATCAGGCGTCGGGTCGAGAATCTCCAGCGCCGCCAAGGTCTCGGGCGTGATCTCACTCACTCGCGTCGGCGACCACGCCGCGTGCAGCGAGTCGTACGCGAAGACGCCGCCGACGCAATACGCGCCTTTGATCGCGAACCCACGCGCGTCGTAGCTGTCGAGCGAAAGCATCGCGTGCGGTCAGTGCTTGATTCCATCGCGTGGATGTCGTGCGTGTCGCGCGCGCGGCGTCGTTTGCGCGTACTTGTCGAAGATGACTCGTCCCTCTGGACCTTGCAGCAGCTCAAACGTGTTCGGATCGGATAACTGCCCGTACGCGCGCGCGAACGGCAGCTCGCAGCGCGAGCAAGACGTGGACGCTATCATGACGTGTGATGGCGCGCGCGCGATGAGCCTACGCGCGAGACGAGACGCGGTGGACGCGAGCATGCGGGCAGACTTGTGCAGTTGCGCGCGCGTTAAGTTACAAAATTGTTGATCCGTGTTCTAGGGCATCAATACTACTGCATTAATTCGGCCTCGATTTCTTCGAGCGTTTTACCGCGAGTTTCAACGACGGTGAAGTAAATCGATGCCAAAGCTAGGACGCCGACGGACGCGAAGCCCAAATACGTGCCGCGCAAGCCGACGGTTTCTTGCACTGTTGGAAGGAACAAGGACACGAGAAAGTTGCTACCAAAGTTACTCAGCGTAGCCAATCCTACGGCTGCGGAGCGCACCTTGGATGGAAAGACCTCGCCCACGAGCAACCACGCGATCGGGCCGAAACTTAACTGATACGCGCCGACATAAAGAAAGATGGCGGCGACGGACGCTTGCGCTTGCGCCGTCGTTTGCACCTCTCCGGGCGTGTTCAGCGCCGCCAATGCAAACAAACATGCAGTGATGATGCTAATACCACCGAGCAACAGCGGACGTCGTCCCAGGCTGTCCACTTTGGAGACGGCGATGCCAGTCATAAATAGCTTCCAGATGCCGAGAATGACGGAGACATTTGCCGCGTCCTCGACGCTCCAACCGGCGGCTTCGAACGTCTGCGTCGCGTAGTACAGTACGCTCGGTTGCCCGGTAAATTGCTGAAATAAGACCACAGACAGTCCAATGTACAACGGCCGCACATATTTCTTGTCAAACAAACTCATCGCGCCCGAGCCGCCGGCGGAGCTGTTGTTGCTCACCGCGGCCATGAAAATATCCTCCAATTCTTCGTCAATCTTCATCATCTCCACGTCACTCTTCGCCTCTCTAATTCTAACTAGTGCCTCACGCGCCTCATCACGCGTGTCTTTCCCATCTCCACTCTTGGACGCGATCCATCGAGGCGAATTGGGCAACCAAATCGCGCCCGCGAGCAACAAACCGATTAGAGGCGTCGCCTCCAGCGATAGTTGCCTCCAGCCTCCGTCAGCAGTGATCACGCCTTCGCTCGCCAAGTAACCGAGCAAAATACCGCCCACGATGAATCCTTCCTTAAGCGAAATGAGACTTCCACGCAACGAGCTTGGCGCGGTTTCCGCGATGTACACCGGCGCGCTGTGCATCGCAAAGCCGATTCCCAAACCATAAATCAACTTGGCCAGAACCAAAGGCTCAAATCCTGGCGCGACACTCGACGCAACACTCCCAACCAAATACAGCGTCGCCGCCAATATGAGCTCTTTCCTCGAGCCTAATCGATCGCCCACGCCGGCGCCGGCCGCTGCGCTCGCCGTCAACGCGCCGAATAGCGAAGCGCTCACAAACTGCCCACTCTGTATGCTGGTCAGCGCAAACCCGTCCCCTCCACTCGCCGCACTCGCGGTGATGTTCTCCAGTGCCCCCGAGGAGATTCCGATATCCCATCCGAAGAGTGCGCCCGCGAGCGCCGGGAACAAAAAGTTTCGAAGCACCGCAGCGTTGAGTTCACCGTCGTTCCCGCCTTCGTTCGACGTCGACGCCGCACGCGCGGTCGCACACCGTCGTGCATGACGCGTATGCGCGCGTAACACGCCGCGGGGCGTCGATATCGACTTTCCAACCCCTTGGATGCGCGTCGATGCGCGTGTGCCGCGTCGCCGCGGCAACGCAACGTTCGCGCTCGTGGACGCGCGCATCGAGCGATTGGTCGTGTACAGCGCGCGCGATGTCGTCGGTGAGGCGACTCGCTTGGCTAACATCGCCTCTTCTATTAGTCCTCTCTCGTGCGCGCGTGCGTGTGAAGCAAACTATGAAGTGAAGTTTGGATAAAGTCACCGCGGCGTGGCGCGGCGACGGCGAATGGTGAGATGCGAGGCGTGATTGAGAGGGACGATGAGTATTATTGATGATTATTGATGTTATAAACTGCGCGTGCGTGGCGCTGTTGTACACGTGGCGGTACGTGGCGGCTGTCGTACGTGTATTTGTTTCACAGTGAAGTACAATTCTCGCGCTCTCACATCGGCACGTCTTCGACGTCTTCAACTTTACCGTCATATTCTGGCTCTTCCACGACTGGTTGTTGTTCGTCCGATTCCGGTAATGCCGCAGTTGGATTTGTCTCGGTGGCTGGTTCGATGAGCGCCGCGGGGTGATCGCCCGAGACTTCCACTTGCACGGTGTGCGACTTGTTCGCTGATTCGTCGCGGTCGGCGGAGACGGTCAAGACGCCGTCAGCGCACGAGGCGCGAATGCTGTGGAAATCGATGTTTCGTGGCAAGCTTTGCTGAAACACGGCACGACCGTGAGAAGTTGCGATATTGATGTGAAGCATACGGTCGGCGGCCAAGCGGCAAGTGACCTTGTCGGCGGAGACGCCAGGCACGGATCTTCGAACCAAGGTGACGTTTTCCTTTGTAGAATCTTCCTCGACGACAGAGTTCACACTGGAGACGATGATATCCATGGGAATAATCGCATGCGGATCCGCCATCTTAATGTTCAAAAGACCGTGGCGCACGGTGACGTCAATGTGCTTCACCTCGAGATCTGTCGGCAAGTTTTTAAACGTCTTGGCGAAGGTGCCAAACGTCTTCGAGTCGCCCCGAACGACCAACATATCCTCCGGTTTGTGCAAAGTCACGGTGATATCGCGTTCGCCAAAGCCCGGCACGCTCAAAGTTATCGTGCTCTCATCACCATCGTCGTCGGTTTCCATGTCTTCCTCGCCCTCCGCGATCGCCGCGCGCGCCGTCGCGTTGATGGGCACCCGAACGGCTTCCGACGTCTTCTTTAGCACCGCGATTCTCAGAATGCCATCGATGCACGACGCCTTGGGCGTGACGCTCATGTCGATGTATTTCGTCGGCAAGCCGAGCTCGGTCATCGAACGCTCGCCCGCGCTCACGCAAAGCTTGGCGTTCCCCCGGGCGTCCGTCGTCACGTGGACGTGGACGTCCTTCGCCGCCAGTCCCGGCGCGTGCGCCGAAATCAAAAATCCTCTTTTCGTCTCTTCCACCTTCGCGCGCCCGATCGCCCCTCGCATCGCGCGCATCGCGCGTCCATCTCGCACAAAATTGAAGTTCCCCTCGCCGACGTCTCGCATCACGTGCTCAAACATCGAATCGACATCGCTCGCCGCTCGCATCATAGCACCCATCGTCGGCATCATCGGCCCGAGCATCTTTTCCCTTGTTCTTGTTCTCTTTGTTTTCGTCCTGCGCCGTACGTCGAGTACCGCGTGTGTTTGTTTTTTCGCGTTCGATTCCTCGCTCGCGCGCGTGTGACTTCGCGTCGAAGTCGCTGCGTTGCGTGTAGTTGTGACGCCGCGTCCTATGCGCGCGCGCCGTTTCGAGTCCTCCTCGCGTCCAACGCCCCTTGACGAGTCACGAACCATCAAAGACCCCCCTCGAGTCTCGCGTAGTTTACTCGCGAACGTTCTAGAATCGTCGAGAATGTTCGCCGTCGACGCCGCATTGCGCGAGGGCACCCCGCGCGCGACATGCGACGCGCGATCCGCGCGTTCGCGCGCGGCGCGCGCGCGATCGACGACGCGGCGTCGGCGTCGGCGTCGGCGTCGGCGACGGCGACGGCGCGCGGGACGTCGCGCGGGACGCGCGCGGAATCGGGACGTCGATGGGACGCGCGCGAGCGATCGCGGGCGCGAGGGATGTCGGCGCTGGCGCAGCCGGTGAGCGCGCCGATCGAACCGGAGTTTGAGATGAAAGGCGTGACGCTTCGCGGGCGGCCGCTGTACTTGGACATGCAGGCGACGACGCCGTTGGACCCGCGAGTGCTGGACGCGATGTTGCCCTATTTCACAGAGCAATACGGGAATCCGCACTCGAGAACGCACATGTACGGCTGGGAGACGGAGGATGCCATCGAAAAGGCGAGAGGAGAATTGGCGTCGCTCATCGGGGCGAACGCGAAGGAGATTGTGTTCACGAGCGGGGCGACGGAGTCGAACAACATGTCGCTCAAGGGGGTGGCGCGCTTTTACAAGGATAAAAAGAAGCACATAATCACAACGACGACGGAGCACAAGTGCGTGTTGGACTCGTGCAGACAGCTCGAACGTGAAGGTTTCGACGTGACGTATTTGCCCGTGAAGGAAAATGGATTGGTAGACTTGAAGGAGCTTGAAGCGGCGATGCGCGACGACACCGCCATCGTCTCCGTCATGGCGGTGAACAACGAAATAGGGGTGATTCAGCCTTTGAAAGCGATCGGTGAGCTTTGCCGATCGAAGAAAATATTTTTTCACACCGATGGCGCGCAAGCAGTTGGGAAGGTACCGATGGATGTGAACGATATGAACATCGACCTGATGTCGATTAGCGGGCACAAGTTTTACGGTCCCAAGGGGATCGGCGCTTTGTACGTCCGTCGTCGTCCTCGAGTTCGGATGGAGCCTATCATCAACGGCGGCGGTCAAGAGCGAGGGTTACGCTCGGGGACGCTACCGACCCCGCTCATCGTCGGTATCGGTGAAGCTGCTCGCGTGGCGCAGAAGGAGTTGCAGCGCGACGAAGAGCACGTCAACCGCTTGGCTAAGAGATTGATAGAGGGCATCGAATCTCGCGTCGAGCACACGCAATTAAACGGTGACCGTGAAGCGCGCTACCACGGCAACGTGAACATGTCCTTTGCATACGTGGAGGGTGAATCCATGCTCATGGGACTTAAAGAAATCGCGGTGAGCAGCGGCAGCGCGTGCACGAGTGCGTCTTTAGAGCCATCCTATGTTTTGCGTGCGCTCGGTGTGAACGAAGAGATGGCGCACACGTCGGTAAGATATGGATTAGGCCGATTCACTACTGAAGCCGAGGTCGATCGCGCCATCGAAGCCACAGTGCGTCAAGTCGAAAAGCTTCGTGAGATGTCTCCGCTCTGGGAGATGGTCCAGGAAGGCATAGATTTAAAGACGATCGAGTGGAGTCAACATTAACAAGCTCGCGCGCGCGTCATTTTTCGTAGAATTCAATTAGTTCAGTTCATGTTATCATCACCACGTTTTGTTCGTAATATTCCTAAAAGTCTTGTATAAAAAGTTCGCGCTACTGGCCGAGCGCTCGGCGTCTAATATTCGTATTGTTAAACGTTCGCTTGGTAATCGACACCGTCGTTTATTACGCAGACGGTGCCGCATTCTTGTTCCCCGCATCACCCCTTCTAGCTTCATGCTTCTTCGCCTGCGCCTGGTGGAAAGCTTTTGCCATTTTCTTCTTCATCGGCATCGTCGCCTCTCGCTTGAAGCTCATGGTCGGCTTTCGCTTCCGCGCTGGGGAAGAAGTCCCCATACCAGGTTCTTGGTAACCCGGCGACGTGACGTCCAAAACAGAGCTCGACATCGCCAATTCGATTCGAATCTGCGTGGCTTTGGCGTTCTTCACCGTCACCGGCGCGTACGTCGTGCACTGATGCACCCCCAGCATCGATCTCTTCACCAGTTCCGCCGCCGCCACCGTCTTGCTCACCTGTAACCCAACACCAACCAGCGCCACGACCTCCGCGGTGCCTTCCTCCAGCGCTTTCACCGCTTGCTGGGCGCGTTCGCGCGCGTCCGAATCCGCGACCACCTCCACGTCCACCGTCTTCGCCGTCGCCTTCGTCTCTCGCTTCGCGTTCGCCATGTTCTGCGACACAAAGACGTACGAGTTTTCGTTCTCAGCCTTCTTTCGATGCGCGCGTCCTTCAAATCGAGCGTTCGCGGGAGATTCGCGAATCGAATTTCAAATTTGACTGTTTGCGAGCGGCACCAGACGAGACGTTTTCTCGCGGATATCCACGTCGCGCGCGGACGTTGACGATCGCGAGCGCGTCTAGCGACGTGCGTGAGGAGGTTTAGTCTCCGGGCGAGCGTTGACGGCGAGCGATTCACGCGTCGCGTCGTGCGGAGTGCTTTCGCGAGAATTTCGCATTTGCTGACGCGGCTCGAGATATTTCCGGTGTGGGATTGGAGACGCGCGCGCGAGAGCTAGAAATCTCCAAATGTCTAAAAACGCTAGGCTAAGGGTAACGGACGCGATGCACGGTTAATTGAAGGGATTTCTTGACGAGCGCGAAGCGCTCGCGGCGGTCGCCAGACGCGAAGGCGTCGAAGACGTCGTCGAGGTGGTCCAAGGAGAGGTGCGGAAAGATGGATAAGACGCGCTCATAGTCCAAATTCTGTGTGCGTTCGCGCAGACGTTCGAACGCGAGGGCGGGAGCGATGATGATGATATTCTTGGCCGAAGTCGTGCACATGGGCTGGTCAGCGACGCAAACGCCCTTGGAAGTGGCGGCGAGGAGGAGTTCCCGCACGTCATCGACGCTCGCGCCGGCGGCGTCATAGACCGAAACGAGATCGGACTCACCGCTCGATTGGGCGAGAATCGAGAGCGGGGGTGAATATGTCTTCCAGAATAGCGCGAAGCGTCCGCTCGAGCCGCCATCGAATGCGGCATCTGTTTTCGCTAGAGTTCGCATCGAGCGCACGACTCCGCCTTGATGTAATACGCCAAATAAACACGCCAATAGCGCGTTAATTGCGATCCAGATCGCGAACAATCGCCGCTTTCGAGAAACTAATGTACTTCTCGAGTAGTGCGCCGCCAAGACGCACATAGGAAGAATCATCGGCGTCAGAAATCGAGGCTCTTGATGCGGCGCAAGCGAAAGCGCCGCGAGAGGAAACAAAACACTCGCCCAAAGAGTTCGCACGATTAAATCTCTCGACGATGCGTCTCGTCTTCTTCGCATCAGTGCACTGAGACTGACGAGCCACAGCACGCTGAACATCAAAGGACCATTGACGAGGACGTGCAAATACCTAGGATGTAAACCGTGCCGCGCTAAGTTATCGGCGTTGACGTTATATCTGAACGAGTTCCACGGCGTGATGATCCAGTTCTTTGACGTCCAAACCCACACATTGAGCATATTCGTATCGCTAAAGTATGCCGTGTCGATCACGATGCACACCACCGCGGTGAGAATCGCCGCCATCGCACCACTCCAAACGCCGACCAACATCGTCAGTGGCGACTTTTCTCGCGCTCTCGCAACCACATACACCGCCCAAGGCGCGATGAACGCACCGCTCGTAAACCTTATAAAACTACTCACCATCCCTATCGTGCCGATAGCGACACAGCGCGAGACGGGTCCTAAATACTTGCGTTCAGTTGTCGCGACAAGCGCGCAAGCCGCCGTCGCATATGTCTCCAAAGAATTACTAAAAGGCCGAACGAGCAGCACTAAAGTCACCCAAGATGTCGCAAACAATACACCTGCTTCATTCACCGCCCCAGTCGTCGCCGATCCCACCGCCCTCGCGCACGATACCACCGCCAAGTCAACCGTAGCCGACGCCGCGCACAGCGCCAACCGCGGTGCATACGTCGTCACCCACGATACGTCTAACGCGGCGCCCGTCGCCCGCGCGATCGCGCACGCGATGAGATACGATAATCCACTACTCGCGTACGCGCCTAAGATTGATCTTGCGGGCGCGTCGGCGGTGTATTCCCACGGCAACCGCGTCTCTGTCCCGAACACGTTCGCAGCGGTGACTTCGTTGGATTGAAACCACTCATCCGGATGGACGTATCCAGGCGCGAACGCAAACGCGAGTCTCAAGAGTGCGAGACCGACAAGCGTGGCGCGCGCGAGGGTCTCACCCATCGCGCGCGCGTCTATGCAGGGACAGTTGCGTGTGCTTACGTTGCTAGTACGCGCTAAATCTATTCTACGTCTAGTCTCTGAGGTCGAAGCCGTAATCTAACCCTCTGCGCTCGTCTACGATCATTGAATTCCCTGAAATGATCTTCCCGTGCCGGTTTTTCACCCGCGCCACGTAATCATCGTAGCCGTCGGTGTACTCGACTCGGCGAATGCTAGTCCCGTATCCTGTGAGCTTGGTAAGAGACTCACACGATTTGAACACCTCACTCGGTATGGTGTGCACACCGACGTTGTCATCGATGTTAAGCTTTCGAAGCCTTTTTAATCGTCCCAGCGCGGCGGGGATGACGGTGAGTGCGCACGCGCTCGCGTCGATTTCCTCGAGTCGCTCGCAGTCGGCGAGCGCATCCAACGCGCTCGAATCGAGCGACTTATTCCTCGCAAACTTCACCGTCGTCAGCGCGATACACGTCGAAATCGTCGTAGGAATCGTCGATAACTCGCATTCACACGCACTGAGCGTCTGCAGCGCCTTTAACGATCCGATGGTCGCCGGCAGCGCGCGCAGTCGGTTGCCGTCGACGATGAGCGTCTTGAGCTTTACCAGCGCCCCGATTTCATCCGGTAGCGTCTCTATGACGTTCGCCGCGAGCACGAGACGCGTAATGTTGACGCAATTTCCAATTTCTCGCGGTATCTCGCGCAGCTTGTTGTTCGTCGCGTCGAGATTGCGAAGTTTCAGTGCGAATTCACGCTCTCTGTCGAACAACTTTTGTGGCAGCTCGCGCAAGTTCGCATCGCGCAGGGCGACGATTCCAGTGCTTTTCCACGCATTTTCTCGAGATTCTGTTTTCGATTTCGCCGCAGGCGCGCGCTTAGACGTTTGGGGAGCGCTCGCGACACAGCCCATGTCTCATAGTGAGGACGGCTGGCGCCCGCGAGGCGACGGCAAGAAAGTTTCGCATTGTAATCGCAGCTGATTACTACATCGCTAAATGGCTATGATGACAGCGTACGCGATCACTTCTTTTCCTTTTCCTTTTTCTCCTTGGACTTGGACTTGCCTTTCCACTTTTTCGGTAGCGGCGGCATCGCCTCGTCGTCATTTTTCTTGCGCGGCGTCTTCTTGCGCTTCTTCTTGTCGGGCGCGTACACTTTCGGGTCCGCACCCATAGGCATGTCAAGAGGCGCACGTCGCGGATTGTCTTCTTTGCCGTCTTTACGCTTCCGACGGCGCAAACCCTTCTCGCCGGTGTGATTCAACATCCACTCTGGCACTTCGCAGCCGCTATTCTTCATCACGTTGGCGATCGGTTTCAAGTCTCCTCTTTGCGCGTCTTCTTCGGTGAAAAACGTAATCGCAGCTCCAGGACGACCCGCGCGACCACTACGACCGATGCGATGGATGTAACTCGTGGGAGAACCAGGAAAATCAAAGTTGATGACGGTGGAGACACCGACGAAATCCATCCCGCGCGCCATTAAATCCGTCGCGATAAGAACCCACGTCTCGCCCATGCGGAATCGATCGACTTGCTCTTCGCGCTTAGAATCTGACATTTCGGCGTGAATCAGTCCGATGTGTAATCCATCGCCCGTGAGCTCTTTAGCGAGATGCTTCGCTCGCTCCTTTGACTGCGTGAAAATAATAACCGGTGGCTTGATGCCTTCGCGAATGATTTGACGTAACGCCAACAGCTTCCCCGCCTCGTGCCCACAAAATACCATACGCTGTGAAATCGTATTCGACGCGCTATTTCGCTCACCCACGGTGAGCCGAATCGGGCGCGCCATGACGCTTCGCGCGAGTTCCTCTACTTTTTCGGGCAGCGTCGCGCTGAACAACGCGCGGGTCACGTCTTTGTTGTCGCACGCCGCGACAACGGCGTCAATCTGCTCGACAAAACCCATCTCGAAGAGTTTATCCGCCTCATCCAACACGAGATAAAGCACCTTGGATAAATCAATCTTGTCGTGCTGCAACAAAATCTTGAGTCGCATCGGCGTCGCGACGACGATGTCCACCTTGCTAAAATCGTTCCCAGCCGTCGCTTTCGTCAACAGACACGACTTCAACCCACTGACTCCTCGCGAGAGAATGCGTAAGATTCGCGCCGACTGCCCCGCGAGCTCCTTGGTGGGCGCGAGCAAGAGCGCTCGCGCGCCGCCCTCTTCGTGCGTTCCGAGCTTCATGATAATCGGCAACAGAAACGCCAGAGTTTTACCGCTCCCCGTGGGCGCGATGGCGAGTAATTCGCTCCCCGAGCACAAGATCGGCACCGCTTGACGCTGAATCGGCGTCGGTTCTTTGAAATTCGCCTCGCGCATGCGCTCGAGCAGGCGCCGGCCGCACTTGTACCTCTCGTGCAGTTCCTCAAATCCTTGCAACGGCGCTGGACACGCCCCGTCCGCGCCTTGCACGCGCATCTTCAGACGTTTTCGCATCGCGTTTGCCTCGTTGTCCGCGAGCGGGGTCCACGACGTCGAGACGTCGCGCGCGTCGCGCTCGGCGTCCGAATCCGATTCGTCCGAGTCCGAGCCCGACTCGTCGTCGTCGTCGTCCGAATCCGCGCGCGCGGCGCGCGAACCCTCGTCCTCGTCGCGTTTTGCGTCCTCACCGCGTCCTTCCGCGAAGCTTCGCGCCACCGCCGCGTCCACGGGCTTGAAGTTTTTCCGGTTAAATTTCGCGCCGCCGCACAGTTCGGCGAACGCCTGCGCCTGTTTCGCCCTGCTCGACGCGCTCATGGCGCGCGTCGCGGCGCGGTGATCGAAGACGCGCGACTTCGATTCGTTCGAGCGTCGCCGCGGCGGCGGCGAGACGTCGCTTCGACGATCCGCGGCGCGATGTGGGCGACGCGGGGCGCGTCCGGCGCGTCGCCAAAAATGTGTCATTCGCGCAATACCAGCTCGCGAGGCCGCGGCTGTCGCCGCGCGCCACCGAAAACGACGCGCGCGCGCGCGAAATAAACTCCGCGAGGCGCTCGCGCGAATGCCGGCGACGTTCGCGCCGTCGAGCGGTGCGATCCCGCGCCGAACCATCGCGCGCAAACCATCGCACGTCGCCTCGAATGATGCAAAATCCATCATTCGGGCGCTTAAATCGCGTCCGAATTCGACGAAAAGTCGGGAAACGCTGGAGCACGAAAAGTTCT
>MDSW01089606.1_pt1 | contig 25130 bp, 18 predicted proteins | sample 811171 | NCBI WGS metagenome assembly MDSW01 (sample SAMN05326641, study PRJNA326480) | marine metagenome | isolation source: seawater | place: Atlantic Ocean: North West | collected 2012 | reverse complement strand
ATATATACAAAATCAACATTGGTGACAGATTATATTTATGGAAAGGACTTTAATACTCCTGAGGGAGATTGGAATTTAAATAGAGCAATGCCAAGTGCAGGAGGGTTTGAGATTTCTTCAACATATGATATTTATGCTGATGTTGATTTGTACTCTGTTGATGCGCATATCTCTAGTTGGTCTGTAATTGGAACTGAGATATATGCTGTTTTGTATGAAGAGGACCCTGCAGGAGGAGACCCTATCCCGTTAGCTCAATCTGATAATTATGCAATTACAAGTTCGGATAGAGGGTCATGGGTAAGTATCCCATTTTTAACTCCACAAGCATTAATGTCAGCAACTAAAACGTATAGAATTGCCGTTGGAGCTAATATCCATCCAACCGACACAGCTGGGATTGATATGTCAAGCGGGGATGGACCAACTAAGTATTCTTCTGATGGGTTGTTTGATAAGGATGGTATATTAAGTGGTAGTACTGGTGCAACCTGGTGGAATATTAATGAAATTCCTATGTTAAGAATGAATTTTGAGCCGGTTAGCGTAAATGTTATTAACATTAATCCCAACATATTTAATGTGTATCCTAACCCTACAAATGGAGTGTTTACGATATCAATATCTCATCATGACATATATGATTTAGAGATTAGTAATATTTTAGGGCAAACTGTCTATAGCTCAACTATTTCTCAGTTGGAAAATATTATTGATTTATCAAAATTTGATAAAGGGATTTATACTGTTGAATTAAAAAATGGACAATCATCATTTAACGAGACAGTAGTTATTGATTAATTTAGATTGATAAATACAAATAAAGCCCACTTGATAGAAGTGGGCTTTTTTAGTTATTCTTTGTTTGAAACATTAAATTGTAAATCATAATTTAAGGACATTAATCTTGTTATTTTTGCAATATGAAATTACTCATTTTCATTTTTTTTCTTTTTATCTTAGATTTGTATTTTTATCTAGGAACAGTATCAGTATTTAATAAATTATACAGTAATGGATTTATTTATAAAATATTTTATTGGATTATTTCTTTGTCAATTTATTTAGGAATCATTTATATAGCAATTAATTACACTAAAAAGACTCCTTCAATTCGATTTAATGATAATGTTATTTATTCGAGTTTGTTTTTTATTTTATTTATTTCCAAGTTTATAGGTTCAGTACCGTTGTTAATTGATGATATATTGCGTGTTTTTAGATATATGTTTAGTTTTTTTCCATTCTCCTCGCATAATCAGGACCTTGGTCGTTTAGATTTCTTAAAAAAGTTAGCAATCTTTTTCTCAGCTGCTTTAGCTTCGACTTTATTATTAGGAATGAAGTGGGGCAGATATAATTTTAAGAAAAAGTATAAGGATATTCTTATACATAATTGGCCTGAATCTTTGAATAATTATAAGATTATTCAGATATCAGACTTGCATTTAGGTAGTTTCAATGATGTTTCAAAAATAGAAGATGTAGTAAATATTATTAATAACGAAGATCCTGATCTGGTTGTTTTTACAGGAGATTTGGTTAATAATTATTATCATGAAGCCTTGCCTTATGTTGAGGCATTAAGTAAGATAAGAGCAAAGGATGGAAAATTTTCAGTTTTAGGCAATCATGATTATTGTGATTATGTATTGTTATCAAGAGATTCCTCTGAGTGGAAAGATAACTTTAACAAGCTATTAGAGTTAGAGAAAAAAGCAGGTTTTGATTTATTATTGAATGAATCAAGAGAGATTGTAGTAGATAATTATAAGTTTAATCTAATTGGAGTGGAAAATTGGGGGAAAGGAAATTTTAACAAGGATGGTGATTTAGATAAAGCAATGAGTATAGTCGATCAAACTATTCCCTCTATATTACTTTCTCATGATCCATCTCACTGGAGAGAAGAGGTGTTAAAAAGTAATCACAGAATTGATTTGCAATTATCAGGACATACTCACGGCATGCAATTTGGAATTAAAATTCCTGGTTTCAAATGGAGTCCTGTACAGTATAGATATAAGGAATGGGCAGGACTTTATAAAGAAAAGAAAAGCCAGATATATGTTAATACAGGTTTGGGGCACCTTGGCTATGCTGGAAGGGTAGGAATTATGCCAGAGATATCAATATTAAATATTCGAAGAGAGATTTAACTTGATTAAAGTATTTCAAAATATTGATCATGCCCGCATTATATGGAAGAAATTCAACAAGTCATTTTTTTTAGATATTGATTTTTTGCAGATTTATTATGATACTCATCGTCAGTTAAAACATTTATTTATTCTAGACTCTAACATGAGAATATATGCTCATATTTTCCCGCTGAGTTTTAATAGGATGCAGAGTTATATAAAGAATAATTTCTTAGCTCGTTTCTTTCTGATGTTTCTTCATTTTGATATATTATATCTTACTAATTCGTTCATTACTAATATTCCTTCATTTTCAAGCACTAGTCTTATTAATCTTGATCGACTGATTCATGCTATTAAGGATAATTACTCTATTATCGTGATACCTGATTTCTTGTTTAAAAAGATGAAGACTCAGGATATTGATTATGTTAAAGTCGAGGTAGAAGAGGAAATGATCCTAGATATAAGAGGCGAATGGCATGTTTTAGATGATTATGTCTTCAGCCTTAGAAATAAATACAGAAATAAGATAAAGAAAATTTTAAAAGATACTAGTTCCTTAGATGTTAGAGTATTAAATTCTGCTGATTTGGAATATTATGATTTAGAGTTAAGAAGGTTGTTTCTTCAAGTTGTCCAATCATCTAATTTTAATGGCCCAGAGTTTAATACAAGCTCGTTTTCATTGTTTGTAAATAAAGGTTTTATGAAGGTCTCTGGTTATTTTATAAATGAAAAATTAGTTGCATTTTCATCTGAAATTGAAGAAGGAGAGGCGTTGTATTCTTATTTTGTAGGTTTTGATAGGCAAGTAAATAGCTCATTACCTATATATGGAAGAATATTAATTGAGAATATAAGGAGTGCAATTAATTCTAAAAAAGATTATTTAGTACTTGGACGAACTGCAAATGAGTATAAAAGTAATTTTGGAGCTACCCCAATAAAGTCATTTATCTATTTAAAGGTAAAGAATAGATTTTTAAGATTTTTTCTTGCTCCTATTTATGGTCGTTTAAGTATTAGAAAATGGCAGCAGAGACAACCGTTTAAGAGACAGAAGGCATCTTTTCAATAGCTTGTTTACGTTTTTTCTTTCTTTATATTATCATCATGGTGATGAAGATAATTGTTATTAAAAATAACACCGTTACTAGTACACATGATAATATTAACTATAGGTAATGATTTAAGGATTTGGAAAATATTTGATATTCTAGGGTGAGATATTCTCGCAGAATTAAATGTTTCCTGCTTTTATGTTTATGATAAGAGGATGTTTATAAAATGAGCAAACAGCAATAAAAAACCTACTCATTTTGAGTAGGTTTTTTATTTTAAAGTGGTGCTACCAAGATTCGAACTAGGGACACATGGATTTTCAGTCCATTGCTCTACCAACTGAGCTATAGCACCAACTTACTTGGTCTGCAAATTTAATTTTTTTTTTTATTTAAGTGAATATTTTATGTAAATCATCATATAGGAATGTAATTTTATATTTTTGAAAAAAATATTCTTTGAAGCTAATAATTGATATAGGTAATACTAATACTAAACTAGCCTTGTTTAAACATAAGGAATTAGTTGCTAAATTAACTCTTAATAATCTTGAACTTATCAAGGTTCAGAGATTTATTGATAATAAACATATTTCTAATGCCATTATATCATCTGTTACAAGTATTGACTCAGAAATATTAAAAGTTGTTAGTCACTATAAGGCATTAGTGTTGTGTGAGGATGTTAAGGTCCCAATAAAGAATTATTATAAAACTCCAAGTACATTAGGAAAAGATAGATTAGCTGCAGTTATCGGAGCATATTCTATCTATCCTAAGAAAGAAGTTTTAGTATTTGACTCTGGAACTTGTTTGACAGTTGATTTTTTAAACTCAAAGGGAGAATATATTGGGGGTAGAATTTCTTTAGGTATTGAAATGCGTTATCAGGCATTACATACTTTAACAGAGAAGTTGCCGTTAATTAAACAACAGATACTTTCTCCTATGATTGGTTGTGATACTAACTCTTCAATTGTTTCTGGTGTTCAACAAGGTATTTTGAGTGAAGTTAAATCAATAATTTCATATTATAAGCAGCAATATCCTGATATTATTGCTATAATTACAGGAGGAGATTGTTTTTTCTTTGAAAAGGAATTAAAAAGTAGCATATTTGCAAACCCAAATTTAGTTTTGATTGGTTTAAATGAGATATTAGATTTTAATGGATAAAGTATTAGCTATAGTATTTGTTTATGTTTTTTCGTTGTTAGAGATTAGTGCTCAGATTACTACAAATTCTCCTTATTCTCGTTTTGGAATTGGAGAACTCCAGCATAATGTTTTTGCAGAGTTTAATTCTTTTGGTGGAGCTTCTACAGCATTTGGGCTTTCAAATTCTGTGAATCCTAATAACCCTGCCACATATACATTTTTTGGGGCCAATTCTTTTTTGCTTTCAACCGGAGGTTGGAATCAGACTACGAAAATGGAAAGTTTTACGGATAATCAAACAGTTAATAATAATGGTTTCAGTCATTTAGTTGTAGGTTTTCCCCTAACAAAACAATCTGGAGCAAGTTTTGGTCTGATTCCTTTTAGTAGTACGGGTTATGATATTATGACTCATGACGAAGAGAATAATATTGACATGTATTATTATGGAGATGGTGGACTTAGTAAAGTTTATTATGGAGTTGGTTATGAGATTTTTGAGAATTTATCTTTAGGTGTAAATGCATCTTATTTGTTTGGTGGTCTTAATAGAAGGAAGCAGGTAGATTATAATGATGAATTATTCTTTAATAGTCGTTCAAATAGCAAGATAAATCTAAGAGGATATTACTATGAGTTGGGGATTTTATATGAGAAGTCATTAAAAAAGGAAGATATATTATTGTTTGGATTAAAAGTTAATAATAATTCCTCATTAAGAGCTAAAAAAACAGAATTAGTTGAATCTTTTGAGTTTGCAGGGGAGCTAGAGATTCCAAAAGATACGTTCTTAAATTCTACTGAATGGGGAGACCTTACTTTGCCAAGATGTATTAGTATAGGGGTTTCTTATAGTAAAGCTAAGAAATGGCTTTTTATAGCTGATTATAGTATGCAAGATTGGTCCAGCTATAGTATGTTTGATGAGTCCGATAATTTAGTTAATAGCATGAAGATTTGTGGAGGGGTAGAGTATACTCCTCAGTATAATTCAATAAATAAATACTATAAAAGGATAGATTATAGATTAGGAGGCTCTTATGGTCTTAGTCCTCTAGAATTTGAAGCTAATCAGCTTAAGGAAATAAGTCTTACTTTTGGATTTGGAATACCTATTGAAAAATCAAGAACAAAATATAATTTTTCATGTACTTTAGGCCAGAGAGGAACTACAGAAAGTAATTTGATAAAAGAACAATTTGTAAGATTAGGATTAAGCGTTGCTTATGATGGAATTTGGTTTGTAAAAAGAAAATATGATTAGAAATATGATTAAAAGGATAGGGTTTTTATTATTAATATCTTCATTAGTTATTAATGTTAATGGGCAAGAAGATACTTCTTTAGATATAAAATGTAAAGAGAATCGTTCAGTATATTATCAGTATTATAAGAGTAAAGATTATGTATCGGCTTTAAATCCCTGGAGATATGCTTTCTTAAATTGTCCAAGTTCTGCTGAGAATATTTTTAGGCACGGCCCAAAGATTATTAAACAGAGAATGAGCGATGACAAGGAAAATAGATCTGCCTATATTGATACCTTACTAATGGTTTTTGACCAAAGGATACAATATTTTGGTAAAGAAGGTTATGTTTTGGGGCTTAAAGGTTATGAGTTGCTTCAAGCTGATAAGAACAGGAGTGAAGAGGCGTTAAAATATCTTGAGCAGTCTTTAGAAATGGAGAAGAATAAATCATCTGTTAAGGCTGTTTATGGATACATGAGAGCAATGGTTAATTTGGAGAAATCAGGAGTAAAAACAAAGGCTGATGTGTTAGCAGCCTATGATTTTATCTCTGAGATTATTCAGTTTAATATTGTTAATCACTCAAAAAGAACAAAAAACTTTATTAAGTACTCTGATATGGTTGAGAAGTTATTTGCTCCTTATGCTAATTGTAGTGATTTGATAGATTTATTTTCCAAGAAGATTAGTTCTCAAAATGATGATATTATTCTTTTAAAAAGGATTACAACTTTATTGGATAAAAAAGAGTGTACTAGTTCTGAGTTGTTCTTTAATGCATCTATTAGGTTGTATGCATTAGAGCCATCTGCTTCTTCTGCTAATCAGATGTCAAAGATGAGTATCTCAAGAGGGAAAACATCTGATGCTATAACATTTGCAAAAGATGCCGTTGCTTTAGAGCAAGATAATGATGTGAAAGCAAAATATTATCTAACATTAGCAGATGCTTATCGTTCTGCTGGATCTTACTCTTCTGCAAGAAACGCTGTTTATAATGCTTTAGAGTTAAGAGATGGCTGGGGAGAGGCATATATAAATTTAGGTAATATATATGTTGCAGGAGCTAAAAGTTGTGGTAATGATTTTGATACTCAGACAGTTTATTGGGTAGCGGTAGACGCTTTTAAGCGAGCGTTATTAGATTCTGAAACTAAGGATAGGGCTGCCAAGAGTATTAATACATACTCAAAGTATTTTCCTACAAAGGAGAATTGTTTCTTTTATGGAATAGTAGCTGGAGGGGAACATACTGTAGAGTGTTGGATACAGCAGACTACATCTGCTCGAACTAGTGACTAAAATATCAGATATGCGCTTCTTTTTTGTTTTTAGTATTATTTTGTATTCATGCTCTAATAGTTCTCAATCAGTAAAAGAGTTTATTGATATAGAGAATCTACCAATTGAAGAAATCAAAGGGGCAGAAATGCTACATACTCATAATGGATTTTTAAGAGTTAAAGTAATCGCGAATACTATAAAAAGATTTAGAGATGTACAACCTTCTTTAATTTTTTCTGATGGGCTTGAGGTTGTTTTTTACAATGACTCAGGCAAGGTGCAATCTGTTCTAACGGCAGAGAGCGCCAAAATTGATGAAACAAATAATATAATGATTGCCTCAGGAAATGTTGTTTTAATTTCTTCAGAGAATAAGAAATTAGAAAGCGAGGAGCTAGTTTGGGATGAAGTTAAGAACAAAATTCATACCAATAAAAATATTGTTGTTACAACTGGAAGAGAGGTGGTTGAAGGCAAAGGGTTTCAATCTAACCCTGACTTTTCCGAATATTCAATATCAAAGATTCAAGGGGTGTTTAATTTTACTGCTGAAATCAAATAATCTTTATTATATTTACCAATGCTTCTCTTTACTGCATTCATTTCATTATTGTGCTCAGCTTTTTTTTCAGGAGTTGAGATAGCTTTTATATCAGCGAATAAACTTCAGCTTGAATTAGACAAGAGTAAGGATAAATTCTTCTCTAAAATGATCGCCTTTTTTAGTAAAAATGAGTCGGATTTTATAACTACGATGCTTGTTGGTAATAATATTGCATTAGTAGTTTATGGAATTGTTATGACTCAAATACTAACTCCAGAGATAGAGCCGTTTTTTAGTTCCAATTTTTTATTGCTGTTAGTACAAACAATTATTGCAACATTTATTGTTTTAGTAACAGCAGAGTTCCTTCCGAAATCAATTTTTAGAAGATTTCCTAATCAAATATTAAAGATTTTTTCAGTGCCTATTTTTTTAGTATTTGTTTTTTTAAGACCACTAGCTATTTTCATGTTAAAGATAGCAACTCTTTTCCTAAGATATGTTTTAAAACAAGATATTACTGTAGGAAAGTACACTTTAGGAAAAACAGATTTAGATGAATTCTTGAGTAATGCTAGACCCTCTGAAGGGCTTGAGGATACTCGTGTTGAAGTAGAGATGCTTCAGAATGCGTTAGATTTGACTGAGAAGAGAGTTAGAGAATGTATGATTCCAAGAACTGAAATTGTTGCAGTTGAAATCTTATCTTCCATTGATGATGTGAAAAAAAAGTTTGTAGAAACCAAACTCTCAAAGTTATTGGTTTTTAAAGGTAATATAGATAAGATTATTGGTTATATCCATTCGTATGATTTATTCAAAGAGCCCAAGAATATTCGATCAGTATTATTGCCATTAACCTTCGTTCCAGAAAGTATGAAAGCTATGGAGTTATTAAATCAGTTTATTGAAAGTAATAGGGGTATTGCTGTAGTTGTTGATGAATTTGGAGGTACCTCAGGAATAATTACTATTGAAGATGTTACCGAAGAAATTGTTGGTGAAATTATAGACGAACATGATTTTGATGAAAATATCTATGATCAAAAAATAGATGAAACAACATTTGTTTTATCTGGTAGGAGTTATGTTGAGGAGATTAATAAGAAGTATAGTTTGGAATTGCCTGAATCTACAGAGTACGAAACTATATCAGGATTATTATTAAGTTATCTGGAGGATATTCCTAAAAAAGATGACATGATTGAACTTCAAGGGTGCCATTTTACTATTACAAAGGTTAATGAAACAACAATTCAAGAAGCTAAATTGGTTATTTAGTGGTTGATTTTACACTCATATTTTAATATCTAAGATAACAATTGTATATTCGCGGACTTTAATAAAATGCAAACAAATGGCAACATTAGGAAATATTGGAAACAGATCAGGCTTATTATTAGCAGTAATTGGTATAGCAATGCTTGCGTTTATTTTAGGTGATTTTTTGAAATCAACTAATTCTAACACAGGTAATTTATATATTGGGAATGTCCTTGGAGAAGATATATTGAGACAAACATATCAACAGAAAGTTGATGAAGGGATTGAGAATTGGAAGTCGCAAAATCAGGGTTCTATTTTAAATCAGGGTATTATAGGTCAGATTAGGTCTGAGATTTGGGATCAATATGTGAGAGAGTTAGTAATGGAGAATGAATTTAGTAAATTAGGCATTGATGTTTCTGATGATGAGTTCTTTGAACTGTTACAAGGAGTAAATGTGCATCCTGAGATTTCTAAAGTTCCTGCATTTCAAGATCAGAGTACAGGTAAATTTGATAGAACACGTGTTCTTGGGTACCTCAAGCAAATTGATCAAGATCAAACTGGCGAAGCACGTGAAAGGTGGCTTGGATTTCAAAAATACTTAATTGGGATTATTAAGAGTGCAAAATATAATTCATTAGTTTCGAAGGCAATGTTTACTACTAATGATGAGGCAAGAATTGATTTCAATTCTACTGGTCAGAATATAAAATTTAATTATGTTTCAATTCCATTCTCTTCAGTTGTTGATTCTATTGTTCAGCCGACTGAAAAAGAGGTAGAGTCTTATTATTCCTTACACAAATCTGATTATGAACAGGACGCATCAAAAGATGTTGATTTTGTTGTTTATTCTGTAGTCCCTTCATTAGAAGATGATGTAATAACAAAATCAGAGATTACTGATTTAATTTCTGATTTTGAGGTGTATGAAGATTATGAATTGATGTCAAGAAGGAACTCTGACAATACAAGTTCAAGGTTTGTATACACTACTAATGATAATTTGCAGGACTTAAGATGGGAAGAGTTATTTGATGCTAAAAAAGGAACAGTAATAGGGCCTTACTTGTCATCTCCGGGGGTATATCGAATTGCTAAACTAGCTGAGGTAGGATATCGTCCTGATTCAGTGAAAGCAAGACATATTTTAATAAAGCCAACTCAAACAATGGATCTAGATTCAGTTAATAAAAAGATTGAGTCTTTAAGGTTAGCTATTCAGAATGGAGATGATTTTTCCTTACTTGCACAACAGAATTCTGAAGATCAAGGCTCTGCTATTAAAGGAGGTGATTTAGGCTGGTTTCAGGAGGGAGTAATGGTGGATGAGTTTAATGATATCTGCTTTACTGCAGAAAAAGGGGCCCTTTCCGTGGTAAGTTCTCAATTTGGTGTGCACCTGATTGAAGTAATGAAAAAGAGTAAAGCAGTTAAGAAAGTTAAGATTGCATATATTGATAGAAATATTGAGCCAAGTACCGAAACATTTAATTTATATTATGCTCAGGCAGCGCAGTTTGCAGGCAAAGTTCTTAATGAGGGAATAAGCTTTGATACATTGATTACTATTAATAATTTAGTTAAAAGATCAGATAATAAGGTTACTGTGAATAAGCCAGCTATTTCAGGATTACCTAATTCAAGAGAAATGGTAAGATGGATTCATGATGCTGATGTTTATTCTGTTTCTGAGGTGTTCCAATTTGATAATTCTTATGTTGTTGCATATATCACAAAAGAGTATATTGAAGGTTTTATTCCTTTAGAGGATATTAAGGAGCAAATTACTTCATTAGTGATAAAAGAAAAGAAATATTCGAAGATTTTGGAAGATATCAATTTAACAGATTTAGCATCTATTGCAGATGAATATGCTACATCAGTTGTTCAAGGTAAACAGACAACGCTTGCAACATCAAACTTACAGGGGGTTGGATATGAGCCAGAGCTAATAGGTAGTGTTTTTTCCACTAAGGAAGGGGTTATTTCTACTCCGATTAAAGGTAGGAACGCTGTTTATGTAATTCAAGTGACTTCTATTGATGAAGCAGTAGGGGCAGATAGAGATTTTTCTCAGCAAAAATTAAAAATTCAATCACAAACACGAGCATATTCAGCTGGAGCATCATACAATGTGTTAAAAGAAGCTGCTAGTATCAGGGATAACAGAGTAGAGTTCTTTTAATGATTGTTTTTGTTTATTATTTATCTTAATATTTGTAGTCTATAGGAATCTAGGTTCAGAAATATAAAAAGCAATAATGTAAAGCCTACTAAAGAAGATCCACCATAGCTGATAAATGGCAATGGGATTCCGATTACAGGAAGCAATCCTATTGTCATTCCAATATTGATAATAAAGTGCATAAAAAGGATAATTGCTACACTATAACCATATATTCTACTAAAGTTTGATCTTTGTCGCTCAGCTAAAAAAAGCACTCTTAACAGTAGCCCAACAAATAGTATTATAAATAAGAAGCTACCAATAAAACCCCATTCTTCTCCAATCGTACAGAAGATAAAATCTGTACTTTGCTCCGGCACAAAATCAAATCGTGTTTGAGTTCCGTTTAAAAACCCTTTCCCTGCTAGCCCGCCACTTCCTATTGCAATTTTAGATTGTATTAAGTTGTATCCAGCACCTTGCGCATCAATCTCTTTACCTAATAGGATATTAATTCTTGTTTTATGGTGAGGGGCTAATAATTGATTGAAAATATAATCTACACTAAATATAAAGGATGTAGCTATTATAAATATACTAGCTAGTGTAATAGTATCTTTTATTTTTTTTCTTGACATTATGAAGAGCAGTATGGTTAATATAAGAATAACACTAATTACCACCACTTTTTCTAATAATAATGTCATTATAAAGAGAATGCCAATTATAAGTCCAAAGATTATAATGTTCCCCGACATTCCTTCACGATAAAGGACTAATATAAACCCTAGATAAACTAAAGCTGTGCCTAGGTCGTTCTGTAAAATAATAAGTAATGCCGGTATTAAGATTATAGCATAGGTTCTTAATTTATTTTGCCAAGCAATCTTCTTAATATAGATATTATTGTAATATTTTGCTACGGCTAATGCAGTTGTGAATTTAGCAAATTCAGAGGGTTGAAATTTAAATGATCCAAACTCCAACCATGAAGTAGCACCGCTAATGATATTCCCTTTTATTAATACAGTTATTAGAAGAAGTATTATGCAAAAATAGAATAGATAAGATAAGGAATAAAAAAATTTCCATTCAATGATTAATGTTAAAAAAGCTATTAAACAGGAGACAACAATAAAGAAGAATTGTTTTCCATATCTTGAGTTAAGATCTAAGACAAATAATGAATCATCATTATACTGTGAGGCATAAATGTTTAGCCACCCAAAGAATATAAGTGATAAGTATAGAAATATGCTAATTCCATCAATATTCGCAAATATATTTTTAGCTTTTCTCATTTCTTTCCTATTATATTTCCATTAAGGATGAATTTTTCTAGAATCTTGTTGTGCGTCTCATTATTGAGATATTTATCTATCATTAGAGACCCAATTGGCGATGCCCATGTTGACCCCCATCCTCCATTTTCAATATAGACGGCAATTGCAATCTTTGGATATTCTTTTGGCGCGAATGCAATAAAAATAGAATGGTCTTCGCCGTGAGGGTTCTGTGCAGTGCCTGTTTTTCCGCAGATTTTAATTCCAGGAATACGGGCATTCTGTGCGGTTCCGTTTTCTCCTTCTATTACTAGTTGCATTCCATTAATAATTTCAATAAAGTGTTCAGATTCAATGCTACAAAACTTCTTTTTTGTAAAGTTAGTGTCAGCGAATTCTTCGTTTGATATTTTTAAGATATGCGGAGTATAGTAAAATCCTTTATTTGCTATTATAGCGGTCATATTAGCCATTTGTATAGGAGTTAATAACAGTTCTCCTTGTCCAATTGACATCGATATGATTGTGTTTGCATTCCAACTTCCTCTATATATTTTTTCAAAATAGGATGAATTTGGTAGTTTTCCTGGAGAACCGGTAATAAAATCATTATTTAGATAATTGCCAATCCCGAAACTAGAGACGTGCTTTTCCCAGCTGTTATATGCATTAGTAGTGGAGCTATTTTCACTAAAATATCTTTCATAGATATTACAAAAGTATGTGTTACATGATATTTCTATTGCTTCTTCTAACTTAAGAGGAGTTTTATGAGGATGACAACTCACATATTTTTCTTTATCATAGCTATATCCTTCTTTTCCATTGCAACTGAATTTTGTATGCTTAGTAATGATTCCTTCTTGTAAGGCAATGAGGCCATTTATCAGTTTAAATGTAGATCCTGGAGGATACATTCCTTGCAAGGCTCTATTGAAAAGAGGTTTGTTTTTGTCTTCTGAGAGAGTTTTATAGTTCTGGGACCTTTTTCTACCAATTAAAAGGTTAGGGTCATAACTAGGAGACGATATTAAGGCTAGTATTTCTCCAGAAAAAGGTTCAATAGCAACAATAGCACCAATCTTATTTTTCATGAGTTCTTCTCCATATTGTTGTAAATCAATATCAATTGTTGTATTTAATGCTTCTCCTGCAATAGGCAATGTGTCAAACCTTCCTTCTTGAAATTTCCCTTGATCTCGGTTGTGAACATCTACAAGTTTTATTGCCATTCCCTTTTCCCCTCTTAATCTTTTTTCATAAGCAGCTTCGAAACCACTTACGCCAGCTAAATCTCCTTTCGTATAGTATTTATCTTCCTTTGTTCTTTGTAAATTTACCTCTCCTAGGTATCCAATTGCGTGTGTAGCAGATTTAGTAGGATATTCCCGCATGGTAAGTTTTTGTAAATAGAATCCTGGAAACTGATATAATTGTTCTCCTAGCATACTTGCATTTTCTTTGCTGAGATGCTTTATGAAGACACTTTCTTTATATGCTGAATATTTAAGGGCATTTTCATATTTCTTAATAAAAGTTTCTTTTGTTATATCAAGAAGTCTACAGAACATAATTGTGTCAATTTTTTTTTCTTTTAATTCTCTGGGAATAATCATTAAATCATAAGCAGGTACGTTTGTTACTATCAGATTGCTATCTCGGTCATAGATTAAACCTCTTACAGCTTGTTGGACATCATAACGCAATACATTATTGTTTGCAGAGAATTTATAGTGTTTATTTATTACTTGTATATAAAATAGTTTTGATAGAAAGATAATGGTGATAATTAGTATAATACTTGTAATTACTTTGTATCGCTCTTTTAATCTTTTCATTTTTTAGTAGACTTAAATATTTCAAAGATTAAAATAACACCTAATGTCACTAAACTACTGAAGAATATTTTTGTTAGTATTTGTAAATTAAGATTGAGATGTTCTAATATAAAAAGAATATTATTATGTATTATAATTATAAGAAATGAGAACGTAATAAATGATTTTTTACCAATCTTATTTGCAGTAATCTCATCATTTTCTCCTAATATATTATGAGGAATTGTAATTTTTGCAATGACAGGCTTAATAAAAGCTATAAAAACTGTTGCTGTTGAATGAAATCCAAGACTTCCCCCAAAGAGATCAATAAAAAAACCCAACATGAAGCTATAGAATAGAAGGTTTTTTTTTGGAGCTTTTAATGGGAAGCTTATTATTAGTGCTAAGTAAAGATAAGGATTTATATAAGTGAAAAAGAGAATTTCATTTAATACTAAGACCTGTATCAAGATAAATATTGGAAGAAGTAGAAGATATTTTCTATAGTATTTACTCATCTTTTAGTGTGCTTTTCTCAAGTAGTATTTGTTCTTCTGATTCAGTAGAATGAACTATATACACATATCGGAGGCTGTTAAAATCTTCAAATAGACTCACATGCACCGTATAAAATCCATTGTCATCTCTTTTAATATTGTTTATAGAACCGATGTTAATGCCCTCAGGATATATGTTGCTATAGCTGTTTGTAATTATTGTGTCTCCTATATTTAGTTCGATATGTGCTGGGAAGTCATTAATTGTAGCAGTTTTATAATCAAATCCCTTCCATTTTAGGATGCCAGTATGCATGTTTTTCTTCAGGAAAATTCCTATGGCAGATTTATTGTTTAATAATGATATGATTAATGAATAGTTTTCACTTACTGAGTGGACAACTCCAATTACTCCTTCATTTGTAATTACTCCCATCCCATTTGCTATCCCGCTTTTCCATCCTCTATCTATAGTAATAAAGTTGTTTCTTTTTTTTACTGAGTTATTAATAACTTTTGCTGGGATATATTTAAAGTTCTCTTTTTTATAAGAAGGGTTATTATTGTTGTGATTCTTATTCAATAATGTATGTAGTTTGGAATTCTCTTTTATTAGATATTCATTCGTTTTTCTAAGATCAACATACTCTGAAATAGAGTTTGCTTGATTGTAAATAGCACTCGTATATTGCATGCTAAATTCTAGTATTTTATTAGACTGGTATGTATTGTTTTTAATTAGTAATGCGATAGAAATCCCTTCTACTAATATAAATAATAATAGCGTCTGATTTAGTTTTATAAATCGTAGAAGATTATGCATTAGTACTTTTTACTATCTCATTAAGAATGTATATCTATCTGTGTTCTTAAGAGCAATTCCTGTCCCTCTTGCTACAGCTCTTAAAGGGTCTTCAGCTACGTATACTGGTAACTTTGTCTTTTTAGAGAGTCTTTTGTCAAGTCCTCTAAGCATTGATCCGCCTCCAGTTAAATATAATCCTTCATTGTAAATGTCTGCAGATAATGCTGGAGGAGTGTTAAATAAAGCACTCATTATTGCTTCTTCTATTTGCTCTATAGAGTTATTTAATGCTCCAGCAATCTCTTTATAAGTTACAATTACTTCTTTCGGTATGCCGCTCATTAAATCTCTTCCGTGAACGGAATAGTTTGCTGGAGGGTCTTCTAGTTCGGTTAGTGCAGAACCACAGTGGATTTTAATCTGTTCTGCCATAATATCGCCAATTGCAATATTATGTCTTGTTTTCATGTGATATTGAATATTGGCAGTTAGTTCATCCCCAGCTACTCTAATAGATTTGTCACATACAATTCCTCCTAGTGAGATGACAGCAATCTCAGTTGTTCCTCCCCCTATATCGATTACCATATTCCCTTTTGGTTCTAATACGTCGATTCCAATTCCAATAGCCGCGGCCATTGGCTCGTGTATTAACCATACATCTTTTGCTCCTGCATGTTCAGCAGAGTCGATTACCGCTCTCTTTTCAACTTCTGTCACACCTGAAGGAATGCACACGACCATCTTTAAAGATGGCGCTAGGATACTCCTTTTCATCTTCAACATTTTAATAAAACCCCGTATCATTTGTTCCGATGCTTGAAAATCTGCAATTACACCATCTTTTAGGGGGCGTAGGGTTTCAATTTCTTTATGTGTTTTACCATGCATTTGCTGAGCTCTTTTCCCAATTGCTACTACATCACCGGTTCTAATATTTTTAGCAACAATTGACGGTTCATCTACTACAACTTTATCGTTATGAATAATTAAAGTGTTTGCAGTTCCCAGGTCAATTGCAATAGCTTCTTGCATGAAGTCAAAAAATCCCATAATATATTATTTCTTAATGTTTAAAATGTCTTTTCCCAGTTAACACCATTGTTAAATTAGTTTTGTTGCAATAATCAATAGATAATTGATCTTTTATTGACCCTCCGGGTTGTATTATTGCTTTTATGCCTGCTTTTTCAGCTAATTCAACACAATCAGGAAAAGGAAAGAATGCATCTGAAGCCATTACAGATTCATGTAGGTCCAGTCCAAATTTTTTAGCTTTTTCTATCCCCTGTCGCAAGGCATCTACTCTAGATGTTTGACCTACTCCACTGGCAAGTAATTGTTTCCCTTTTGCAAATACAATTGTATTTGATTTTGTGTGTTTACATATTTTGGATGCAAATACTAGATCCTCTAATTGTTTTTTATTTGGAGTAGTTTTTGTAGCAGTTTTCATATCAGATATCGCATCAGTTTTCAGGTCTTTATCTTGGAATAGCACTCCATTTAGCACAGTTCTAATTTGTGTGCTTGTAATCTCTTTTTCTTTCTGTTGCAATAGTACTCTGTTCTTTTTGCTCTTTAGTAGTTCTAGGGCTTCTGAAGAGAATGATGGAGCAATTAGCACTTCATAGAATAGTTTGTTTATTTCAGTAGCAGTCTCTAAATCTATCTCTTTGTTTGTAATTAGTACACCTCCAAAAGCCGAAATAGGATCTCCAGCTAAGGCATCTTTCCAAGCATCTACTAGCACCTCTCTACTTGCTGCCCCGCAGGCATTATTGTGCTTGAGCACGATAAAAGTAGTTTCATTAAACTCTGCGACTAAATGTACAGCAGCATCAATATCTAATAAGTTATTATAGGAAAGATCTTTACCATTTAGCTTGGTAAACATTGCCTCTAAATCTCCATAGAAAACGCCTTTTTGGTGTGGATTTTCTCCATATCTTAGATTCTTGCTTTCTAGGATGCTTTGTTTTAATGCTATAGTTTTATCAGTATTAAAATAGTTGAATATTTCAGTGTCATAATGTGACGAAATATTAAAAGCATGAGCTGCAAATTTTCTTCTTTCAGTAATATTTGTATTGGTGCCAGTCTTATTTAAAATTGTTAAAAGTTCAGAGTATTGGCACATTTCTGAAACAACAAGTACATCTTTGAAATTTTTGGCAGCAGCACGTATGAGTGATATTCCGCCTATATCAATTTTTTCAATGATATCTTGCTCTGGGGCGCCTGATTTAACAGTTTTTTCGAATGGATATAAATCAACAATGACTAAATCAAATTCTGGGATATTGTATTTTTCTAATTGTTCTTTGTCACTAGTTAATTCACGTCGTGACAAAATACCTCCAAATACATTTGGGTGTAAAGTTTTGACTCTTCCTCCTAGAATTGAAGGGTAGGTTGTAAGATCTTCTACACACTTTATGCTAATGCCTTGCTGCTCAATAAAACTTTGCGTACCACCTGTAGAGTAGATATTTACTCCTAAATCGTTTAGTTTTTTTACTATTGGCGCTAATCCATCTTTATGGAATACGGAAATTAGTGCATTTTTTATTGTTCTTATATTAGACATGTAATGTTTTTCTATTCCTCATGCAATTTTACTTAAAAGCTGCAGCAATTAAGGTGTCTAGTATGCCTAAAAGGAAAAATTGTTAATAAGTTGCTTCTATTGTTGATTAAAGATACAGAAGCCTAGCTTTTGCTAATATAATTGCAGATATGTAATGCTTTTTTTAGAGTGCTAATATTTTTAATTTGGATAGATAGTTTCCCTTTTTTTTCTATGATTTTACAAGTCTTGAAATTGATTTTTATATACTCCAATACTTTTTTAAAAATATCAGAATTGTAATAAGGGGAATCAGCTTTTGATGGGAAGTATGCACGCATTTTATCATTTTTAAGTATTATCCGTTCAAAACCCAGTTGTTTAGCATGCCACTTTAGTCGCAAGGCATCACATACATTGTTTATAGCCTTAGGTATTTCACCAAACCTATCCTTTAAGCGTTCAATAAATGTCGTTATTTCTTTCTCTTCTGTAAAATTATTAAGTTCTTTGTATAGGTTCAATCGTTCACTAATGTTGCTTATATATGATTCAGGGATTAGAATCTCTAAGTCAGTATCTAATTGGCAGTCTTTTACATAAAAATGCTCCTCTTCCTCGCTAAATAATTCTTTAAACTTTTCTATTTTTAATTCTTCAATTGCCTCATTTAGTACTTTCTGATAAGTTTCGAATCCAAGATCATTTATAAAGCCACTTTGGTCAGCTCCTAACAAATCCCCCGCTCCTCTAATGTCTAAATCACGCATGGCAATTTTAAATCCGCTTCCTAGAGTAGAGAATTGTTCTAAAGCGGTTAGTCTTTTTCTGCTTTCTTCTGATACTTGGTGTAAAGGTGGACTGATTAAATAACAGAACGCTTTTCTATTATTTCTGCCAACCCTTCCTCTCATTTGATGCAAATCACTTAATCCGAAATTTTGTGCATTATTAATTATTATTGTATTAGCATTAGGAACATCTACTCCATTTTCAATTATTGTTGTAGAAACTAACACATCAAAATCTCCTTCCATAAAATCAATCATTAGTCGTTCTAATTTTCTTCCTTCCATCTTCCCGTGGCCAGCTTTAATCTTTGCATCTGGACAAAGTCTTTGTAATAGACCTACAACTTCTTTAATGTTCTCAATTCTGTTATGCACAAAAAACACTTGCCCGTTACGAGCCATCTCATAACTTATTGCATCTCTAATAGTTTCTTGATTCATTCCAATTATGTTTGTTTCTATAGATTGTCTATTAGGCGGTGGAGTGTTTATTATTGATAAATCTCTAGCGCCAAGTAATGAAAATTGTAATGTTCTAGGGATTGGTGTTGCACTTAGTGTTAGAGTATCAATATTTTCTTTAAGTAGCTTGAGCTTATCTTTTATATTAACTCCAAACTTTTGTTCTTCATCAATTATCATTAGTCCTAAATCTAGAAACTTTATATCTTTTCCAACTATTCTATGAGTCCCGATAAGGATGTCAATTTTTCCTGTTGCTACTCTTTCTAGTGTTAGTCTTTGTTGTTTTGTTGTTTTAAACCTATTGATATAATCTATTGTACAAGGAAGGTTTTGTAATCGTTTCTTAAAAGTTTTATAGTGCTGAAGAGCAAGTATTGTTGTAGGCACTAAAACGGCAACTTGTTTACTGTCGGCTACTGCTTTAAATGCGGCTCTTATTGCAATTTCAGTTTTTCCAAAACCGACATCACCACATATCAGCCTATCCATTGGTATTTCCTGTTCCATGTCTGATTTAACATCAACGGTTGCTTTGATTTGATCAGGAGTATCTTCATATATGAATGAAGCTTCTAATTCATGTTGTAGGTAAGTGTCGGGTGTATATGAGAATCCTTTTTTGAGTTTTCGTTTAGCGTAAAGTTTTATTAGATCAAAAGCAATAGTTTTTACTTTTGCCTTAGTTTTTTGTTTAGTTTTCTTCCAAACTGGAGAGCCAAGTTGGTTTATTTTTGGTTCTTTTCCTTCTTTTCCGGAGAATTTAGCAATCTTATGTAGAGAATGAATACTTATGTACAGGATGTCTCCTTGCTTGTAGGTCAGTTTTATGGCTTCTTGGAACTTTCCGTTATTTTCTATTTTATGTAGTCCTTCAAATTTCCCCACACCATGGTCAATATGAGTTACGTAATCCCCAATTTCTAGCTGTGTAAGCTGCTTAATTGTTATTGCTTTCTTATCTGTAAATTTTGTTTTAGATTTAAATTTGTGATGTCTATCAAAAATCTGGTGATCTGTATAAATTGCTTGTTTATTGGTGTAATCAATAAATCCTTCATGTAATGAAAATAAAATACATTTATAGTTAAGTTCTTCTTCATTATGTTTAAAAATTGCCTTGAATCGTTCTTCTTGTTCATCCGAGGAACAAAGTATAATGTTTTGTAGGCCTTCTTTTTTGTTTCTCGCCAAATCGTTTTTTAGTAAATCAAAGTTTTTATTGATTTTTGTGAGAGAGGTTGTATTAATTGTTATGTTTTCTTTTGTATTAAAAAAACAATTCTTACTATTTTCTATTATCGAGAATTTTTGAATTTCATTAGTGAAATCAGTGCCATTAGTGAATAAATGTTCTGGGCTCAAATGTTGGATGGTATTTTTTATCAGATTCTTGTGCTTATCATTTGCTTTATTGAAGTAGTCATCTAATATTCCCATGCTATATTTAATATCTTTTGTCCAAATTACAGTGTTTTTTGGAAGATATTCTAGCAGGCTTTCTTGAGATTCAACGCTTTTTTTGGCTTCAGTATTGGGTATAATATTTATTTTTTCTTTAGTGCCTATCGAAAGTTGATTATTGATATCAAAAGTCCTAATACTTTCGATTTCTGTATCAAAGAATTCCAATCTAAAAGGATATTCATCCGCAAAAGAATAGACATCTAAGATTCCCCCTCTTATAGAATATTGTCCGGCTTCAAATACAAAATCTTCCTTTTTGAAATTTAACCGTTGTAACATTTTTTCTAGATTTTCTATTGAGATATTATCATTATTTTTTAGAGTAATAGTGTTTTTTTTAAGTTCCTTTCGGTTAACCACTTTTTCTGATAAAGCTTCAGAATAAGTTACGATGATAGGATTTCTTTTGTTGTTAAGCTTGTTTAAAACCTCAACTCTTAATAAAACATTGGCATTATCAGTTTCTTCAATTTGATAGGCTCTTCTATATGATGCGGGGAAAAAGAAAACTTCATTTTTTAGTAGATTCTCAACATCATTTACAAAATAAGAAGCCTCTTCTTTGTCTCTAAAAATAAATAAATGAGGCTTGTTACTGTCTCTAACTACTGCACTGGCTGTCATAGCAAATGATGAGCCAATAAAGTTAGTAAGTTGAATTCTTGCAAGTTCATTTTCTAATGCTTTTTTTATTGCATTAGTTTGTTTTGGCTGGCCAAAATAGCTTAACAATGGAGCTCTTACTCCCAATTAGATAGCGTTAATTTCTTCCATCATCTTTGTATACCAGCTTAATGATTTGTCAAAAGTTTTTCCTCCTTTAATTCTATTAAAATCTATACATGATAGTTTATTATTATTTTCTTCATCCCACCCAATAACACCATTCTTTTCTTTTGTGGCAGCTTTTACAGCATAGTCAGAAAGCTCAAATATTAATTCTAGGTCTGCTTTATTTGGTCTTGCTGAGCGTCCAAAATAGCCGCTCTTTTGAATTAATATTTTATTAGCATTTAAACTTTTTGCTAGCTTATTTGCAAACCATTCTCCTGTATTGATGTCATCCAGTCGTACATGTCCAAAAGGGTCTTTTAAAATTTTTTCTCCATTTTTTTCTTTTTCAGAGATAATGATATCTATGCCAGCACCTTCACTCAGGAACACATTAACACAATCGTATTTGTCCATTATTTTATTAAGACGTCTGCCTTCTCTTTCAAGATTAATATTATCTTCGGGCAATAGAATAGAGTGTATATCCCATTTTTCTCTGACTACTCCTATTTCAGGAATAAAATTCATTTTATCTAGTCTTTTTCGGTATTTTAATGCTGTCGCTGCAGTAAGCCACCCGCAATGCCTACCCATTATCTCATGGATAATTAATTGCCTGTCAGAGGTTGTATTTTCATTTACTATATTTTCAAAGAAGATAGCCCCTTGCTCTGCAGTAGTCCAAGCTCCTAGGGTTTGAGTGATAGGATAAACGTCATTATCAACGGTTTTTGGTAATCCTACCACGTTTAGATTATACTTGTTTTCTCTTAGATAGTTTGATAATTCTGCCGCTGTTGTATTAGTGTCGTCTCCTCCAATAGTATGTAGAATTGTTACACCATCTCTTATTAGTTGTTTGGCTGCAATTTCTAATGGCACCTGTCCCACTTTCACGTATCCATTCTTTATGCAATCATTAATATTTGTTAGTTTTACTCTGCTATTGCCAATAGGGGACCCCCCAAGGTGATAGAATTTATTAGAATGTCCTGAAAGTGATTTTGGAAAAGGAATTGAGTTGCCTAGCAGTAAGCCCTTATATCCATTTAGGTAGCCAATAATTTCAGCATCAGGATAGTCTCTTAGATAGTTTTCAGTTAATCTTCCTATTGTCGCTGATAAACAAGGGGCTATTCCTCCCGAAGTTAAAAATGCAATCTTCATTATTGTGTTTTAGGTGTTGCAAATATCTAAAAAATTAAAGTATTTGATAAGAAAATAATCTTTACTTTGTAATTGATTTTTAAGGTCTAGATGTATACAGTTTTCAAATTTGGCGGTGCAGCAATAAAGGATGTGCAAAGCATTATTAATGTTGGAGAGATTTTGTGTTCATATCAAGATCAGCAATTAGTGATTGTCTTTTCAGCAATGGGAAAGGTAACAAATATGCTTGAAGAGGTAGTAGAATTGTATATTGAGAAATCTGCAAAATCTTTTAGGGCTCTTAACAGAGTTAAAGAGTTTCATAAAAATATTTTAAATCAATTATTTGATACGCAACATAAGGTGTTTGATGAAGTAAACAATCTTTTTGTTGAGATTGAATGGGTTCTAGAAGAGGATCCGCATCAAGATTATGCCTATATCTATGATCAGATTGTTCCCGTAGGAGAGTTCTTGTCTAGTAGCATTATGAGTAACTACTTGCAAGAAATAGGCTTTTGTAATTTTTTGCTTGATGCCCGTGACTTAATACAGACAGATAATTCACATAGGAATGCAAAGGTAGATTGGAGTAGGACTACCGATTGCGTAACAAGCAAGATAAAAGGAGGTCATTGTGTCACTCAAGGGTTTTTAGGATGTACATCTGAAAATTTCACAACTACTTTGGGTAGAGAAGGTAGTGATTTTACTGCTGCCATCTTAGCTTTTGCCATACAGGCTAAAGAGGTAGTAATATGGAAAGATGTTCCTGGCATGATGAATGCAGACCCCAAGCATTTTGAAGATGCTCAATTATTAGAGTCAATTTCTTTTGACGAAGCCATTGAACTAGCTTATTTTGGCGCAAAAGTGATACATCCTAAGACAATACAGCCACTTAAAAACAAACAAATCCCTTTGTTTATAAAGTCATTCTTAAATCCTAAAAGAATGGGGACTCAGGTCTCATCATCTGTAAAGAGTATTCCTGTAATCCCTTCTTTCATTATAAAAGAGAATCAGATTCTTATCTCTATTTCTGATACATCGTTGTCTTTTATTGTCGAAATGCATATGAGTAAGATATTCTCTTTGCTAGCAAAACATGGTGTTAGTGTAAATTTGATGCAAAATTCTGCTGTTTCTTTTTCTATTTGTGTTGATGATGATAAATATAAAGTTCCTGCATTGATTATTGATTTACAGCATGACTTTAAGGTTTATTATAATCAAAATTTACGTCTTTGTACAATAAGGCATTACACTCAAGAGGCGACTAATAATTTTATAAAAGAAAGAGAGATTTTACTAGAACAGAAATCTAGAAATACCATCCAATTAGTTGTAAAGGATATTTGATTATATTTGCCTCATTATTTTTAAGATGTCCTCATTATCACCACATACTTTTCATATCCCTGTAATGGGGACTGCTTTTACAGCTGATGCTCCATTAAAGGTTGCACATTATGGTATAAACACCGTTATTGCTTTGGCTGATGATGTATTGTTAGAGAGGTTGAGAAAATATTATAGTGAGATGTATAATTTCTCTTATTATGAGATAAAAAATAATACAAAAGATTATCGTGCTGAAAGAATAACTTCTTATCTTAATATGGTGAATAAAATTGTTTTATCAAAATTTGAGAAGTTTACTTCGTCAACTAAAGAAGTATTTGAAGAGGTGAAGAAATATTTTAGTCTACTTCCAGAGAATAGTAGCATCAAAAAAGAATTCAATAGCATAATTAATGGTTCATTTAACTTTGATGATTTGTCTTTATGGCTAGAAGAAAACCTATCAATAGGTAGTATTGATGTGAATATTATGACAAAAGTTGATAAAACAAATTATTTTAATAAAAAGGAATTACCTGTAGAATACAATGATGCACATGCAGGATTAAGAGGTTATGCTAATTCTGATTATCCTCTTCGGTTATTTTCTCAGCTGGCATGAATCCAAGATTATATGGTTATATTACTCAGTTTGATGATTTTTTCCCCGATGGAGATGGCTATATTAAAAAGAAGATAGTACTTAAAGTTTCTGATTATAGATCAGCCGTTATTCAAGGTAAATTTTTAGCGAAAAAAGGTCTTTGGGTATCTGAATATCGTATTGAGTCTGGCTTAAATTGTGGCGGACACGCTTTTGCAACTGATGGTTATCTGATGGGGCCAATTTTAGCAGAATTTAGAGACAAAAGAAAAGAATTGATTGAGGATACTTTTATTGTTTATAAGCAAGCATTAGAGAGTGAAGGGAAAGTTATTCCAAATGATAAATTAACTATAAAGATTACTGCTCAAGGAGGTGTTGCCACTGCTGAGGAACATAATTTCTTAATTAATCATTATAATTTAGATGCTGTAGGTTGGGGAACCCCTTTTCTATTGGTCCCTGAAGTCACAACCGTGGATAAGGATACTAGAAAAAAATTGCAAGAAGCAAAAGAGAGTGATTTGTTTTTAAGTAATATATCACCTCTTGGAGTGCCATTTAATAGTTTAAGAAACTCATCTAAAGATATTGAGAGATTTCAGAAGATAGAGGAGGGTAAGCCTGGTAGTCCTTGCCCTAGAAAATTTTTAGCATTGAGTAACGAATATGGAACAGAGGGGGT
>MDSW01222693.1_pt1 | contig 25135 bp, 24 predicted proteins | sample 811171 | NCBI WGS metagenome assembly MDSW01 (sample SAMN05326641, study PRJNA326480) | marine metagenome | isolation source: seawater | place: Atlantic Ocean: North West | collected 2012 | reverse complement strand
TTCAGAAAAAGATAAAAAATACGAACCTTTTAAATGGTAAAATGTAAAAACATATTAATCACTGGTTCAAATGGTCAATTGGGTAGGTCAATAAAGGATATTTCTGATGAATTTAGATATAACTATTTTTTTACGACTAAGTCAAATTTAGATATAACAGACTCATCAAAACTTGAAAAATTTGTCATACATAATGATATAAATATAATTATTAATTGTGCTGCATATACAGATGTAGAAAGAGCTGAAATTGATACTGAACTTGCAAAGAAGATAAATGATGAAGCTGTTGGCTCAATGGCTAAGTTGTGTTCTAAATTAGATGTTCAGTTAATTCATATATCCACAGACTATATTTTTGACGGAAAAAAAAGCTCTGCTTATATAGAAACAGATTATGTTAAACCATTAAATAATTATGGATTAACAAAGCTTGCTGGCGAAAATAAAATTTTAAATACCGATATAAAGGATTCAATTATTATTAGAACATCAGTTCTTTATTATGAAAATGGAAAAAGTTTCATTAATAATATTATAGAAAAAATAGTAAATAAAAAAAATATTGAAGTTGTAAATGATCAATATAGTACTCCGACATACGCTGGAGACTTAGCAAGAGTAATTTTAAAAATTATTCCTTTTGTTAAGTGTAATGAAACCGAAATATATCACTTCGCTAACTCAGGTGAATGTACAAGGTTTGATATTGCTGATAAAATAAATAAATTTCTGGAAGTGAATTCAGTAATAGATTCAATTAAAACCGATAATAACAAAACAGTTAGACCTTTATATTCTGTACTAGAAAGCACAAAAATTATTGAAAAATTTAATTTAGAAATCAGAAATTGGGAAGAAGCCTTGGAAGATTATCTTATAAGACAAAAAATTAATCTTAGTGAAATTTAGAAGTAAAAATTTATTAGTTACGGGGGGAGCCGGATTTATAGGCTCTAACTTTATTGATTATTTATTTAAAAAATATAAATCAATAAAAATCTATAATCTTGATTTACTTACTTATGCAGGTAATCTTGATAATACCAAGTCATTTAAAGAAAATCCAAATTACTTATTTATTCAGGGTAATATTTGTAATAAAAATTTAGTCGAATCAATTTATGACAAATATGAAATCGACGGAGTGGTAAATTTCGCTGCCGAGTCACATGTAGATAATTCTATTATTGATCCAGATATATTTGTAAAAACAAATATAAATGGTGTGTACAATTTATTAAATATTTCATACCAGAAATGGATGAATTCTAACTTTGATTTTAAACAGAAATTTAAACATTCTAGGTTTCATCAAATATCAACTGATGAGGTTTACGGAAGTATAAAGAAAGGAAGTTTTAACGAAAAAAGTCAATATTTACCTAATTCACCATATTCCGCTTCAAAAGCAAGTGCGGATATGTTAGTTAGAAGTTTTAACAAAACATTTGGCTTAAATACAACAATTACAGTAAGTTCTAATAATTATGGTAAAAACCAACATGATGAGAAATTTATTCCAAAAATTATATATTGTTTATTGAATCGGGAATTTATTCCTTTATACGGGGACGGGTTGAATACAAGAGACTGGATTAATGTTAATGATAATTGTGAGGCAATTGAAAAAGTATTCAATCATTCATTAAGTGGTGAAACATATAATGTTGGTGCAAATAATGAAATAAGAAATTTAGATTTAATCGATAAAATTTACAATCAACTAAAGAAAAACCATAATATTGAAAAAAAAATAAAGTTTATTGACGACAGATTTGGTCATGACAGAAGATACAGTTTAAATACTGATAAAATCTTTAGAGATTTAAATTGGAAGGCTAAATATAAAATGAAAATAGATGAAATTATCTGAAAAAAAAATATTGGTAACTGGGGGTGCTGGATTTATTGGTTCAAACCTATGCGAAGAACTCTTAAGAATTGGTTGTGAAGTCACATGTTTTGATAATTTTTCGACTGGTAAGCTGGAAAATATTAGTGAATTTTTAAATAATCCAAATTTTAAACTCGTTGAAGGTGACATACGAGATTTAAAAGATTGTATTAATGCAAGTAGAAATATTGACTATGTTCTGCACCAAGCTGCATTAGGTTCTGTTCCGAGATCGATAAAAGACCCCAAAACCACTAATGACGTAAATATTAATGGCTTTCTTAATATGCTCATAGCGTCTAAAGAAAATAAGGTCAGAAGGTTCGTATATGCAGCCAGCTCATCTACCTATGGAGATTCCACACAATTACCAAAAGTTGAAGATATTATTGGAAAACCACTATCACCTTACGCAATAACAAAATATGTAAATGGGATGTATGCTGAAATTTTTAGTAAAACTTACTCTCTAGAGACCATTGGTCTTAGATATTTTAACGTATTTGGAAGAAAGCAAGACACTGAAAGTACATATGCCGCAGTCATTCCAACCTTTGTTTATCAACTTATGAATAAGAAATCCCCAACCGTAAATGGAGATGGAAATTATTCTAGGGATTTCACATACATTGACAATGTAATTCAAGCAAATATTTTAAGTATAACTTCAACTGATATTAAGGCCATTAATAATGTTTATAATATTGCATATGGCGACAGAAATACTATAAATGATTTATTAGATTATATTGTTGAAATTTTGTCATCATATGATCCCTCAATAAAAAATGTAGAAATATTATATGGTCCAAACAGAGAAGGTGATATACCTCACTCTCATGCATCAATATTAAAAGCAAAAAAACTTCTAAATTATGACCCAAAATTTTCCTTAAAAGCGGGATTAAAAGAGGCGATTAGTTGGTACTGGAAAAATTTATAATAACATGAAAAAAAATAAAATAACTGTAATTGGCTTAGGTTATGTTGGATTGCCATTGGCAAGTCTTTTCGCATCAAAATTTCCTGTAATCGGATTTGATATAAACTCCCTAAGAATTTCTGAGTTAATATTAGGTAAAGATTCAACATTAGAAGTTGATGAAAAGAAATTAAAAACCGTATTGGTTAATGATATCCCAAAGACAAGAGGTTTGTTTTGCACGAATAATATAGATGACATCAAGGATAGCAACTATTACATTATAACCGTCCCAACACCTGTTGATAAAAATAATAGACCAATCTTGACACCCTTAATAGAAGCCAGTAAGACAGTTGGGTTAGTCTTAAAAAAAGGAGATATTGTTATTTATGAATCTACTGTATACCCAGGAGCCACCGAAGATGATTGTATACCAATACTGGAAAAATTTTCAGGTCTAAAATTTAATAAAGATTTCTACGCAGGATATTCACCTGAAAGAATTAATCCTGGAGATAAAAAACATACTGTTGATAAAATATTAAAGGTTACTTCTGGTTCAAACCATGAGACAGGAATCAAAGTTGATAATCTATATAAAGCTGTTATTACAGCAGGTACACATTTAGCACCTTCAATAAAGGTTGCTGAAGCTTCAAAAGTTATTGAAAATTCTCAAAGAGATATTAATATTGCATTTGTAAATGAACTAGCAAAAATATTTAATTTACTAGATATAAACACACATGATGTGTTAGAAGCAGCAAGTACAAAGTGGAATTTCCTTCCATTTAAGCCTGGATTAGTCGGAGGTCACTGCATTGGAGTTGATCCCTATTATTTAGCTCAAAAAGCTCAAGAGCACGGATATCATCCTGAAATTATTTTAGCAGGTCGCCGTTTAAATGATGGAATGGGTGAGTATGTTGCTTCTCAGGTCATAAAATGTATGATAAGTAAGAATATTAATATAAATAGCTCAAGCACATTAGTTTTAGGAATAACATTTAAAGAAAATTGTCCTGATGTTAGAAATACTAAAGTTATTGATGTTATAACGTCTCTTAAATCATACGGAACTAAAATTTCAATACATGATCCTTGGGCTGATGAAAATCAGGTAAAAAAAGAATATGGAATATCATCATCTAAAGCTATACCCAAGACAAAGTTTGATGCTATAGTGTTAGCTGTGGCTCACGAAAAATTTAAGGAATTAGATTTTTCACTCTTGCTAAAGAAAAAAAGTATTATTTATGACGTAAAAAATGTTTTGCCAAATTCTATAGCCGATAAAACTCTTTAACTAAATAAAATGGATAATAAAAAATATTTTTCTCATGAAACCGCGATAATAGATGATGGTTGCTTGATAGGACAAAACACCAAGATTTGGCATTTTTCACATCTAATGAGTAATTGTGTGGTCGACGAAAATTGTAATATAGGTCAGAATGTTGTCATTTCTCCTGAAGTTACTTTGGGTAAAAACGTAAAAGTTCAAAATAATGTATCAATATACACAGGAGTCACTTGTGAGGATGATGTATTTCTAGGTCCATCCATGGTTTTTACAAATGTCATTAACCCTAGAAGTGCTGTTAATAGGAGGAATGAGTACATGAAAACCATTGTTAAAAAAGGTGCTAGTATTGGCGCAAATGCCACAATAGTATGTGGAAATGATATAGGAGAATATGCATTTGTTGGAGCCGGTGCTGTTGTTACAAAAGCCATTCCTCCGTATGCCCTGGTAGTAGGTAACCCTGCAAAGCAGATTGGATGGGTTAGTGAATTTGGACATAGATTGATTTTTAATAATAAAAACATTGCAATTTGTCCAGAAAGCAAACAAAAATATATTTTAAATAAAAACAAAGTATCAAGAGTAAAAACAAGATAAATGAATAAAAATTTTGCTTTAATAGGGGCTTCTGGATATATCGCCCCAAGACATCTTCAAGCAATTAAAGAAACTAAAAATAACTTATTAGTTGCTTTAGACAAATTTGACAGTGTCGGAATAATGGATAGTTATTTTCCAAATGCTGATTTTTTTGTTGAAACTGAAAGATTTGACAGACATATTGAAAAACTTAAGTATGATCATAACACTCAGTTGGATTACTTTAGTATATGTACTCCAAATTATTTACATGATTCTCATATTAGAATGGCATTAAGAAGAAGTGCTGATGCGATATGTGAAAAACCACTTGTTCTTAACCCATGGAACATAGATTCTCTAGAAAAAATTGAAAAAGAAACTGGAAAAAGGGTTTGGAATATATTACAATTAAGAGAACATGAAAGTATAATTAAGTTAAAAAATAAAGTTGAAAATAGTGATGACAAAGTTTACGATATCGACTTAACTTATCTTACTTCAAGGGGAAATTGGTATTATACCTCATGGAAAGGTAATAATGCTAAATCTGGAGGAATTGCTACAAATATTGGAGTTCATTTTTACGATATGCTTTCATGGATTTTTGGTAAAGTAAAGCATAATAAAGTACATGTTCTTACCCATGATAGAGCTGCGGGATATCTAGAATTTCAAAAAGCTAGGGTAAGGTGGTTTTTATCAATTAATTATGAATTAATTCCGTTAAAGATTAAGAAAAGCGGTCAAAGAACATATAGGTCAATAAAAATTGAAGGGGAAGAGTTAGAGTTTAGTGGAGGTTTTACTGACTTACATACTAAAGTTTATAAAAATATTTTGAATGGTAACGGATATGGATTGAATGAAACTAGAGAAGCCATACAAATTGTACATCAAATCAGAAATGAAAAACCAATTGGACCAAAAGGTGATTATCATCCACTGGCTAATTCAAAATTGGTAAATCATCCTTTTAAAAAATAATATGAATATTATAGCAATAGTTGGTGCAAGACCTCAATTTATTAAACATTTCCCTATAGAGATGTGTTTTAAAAAACATAAATATGCTTTAAAGACAATACATACAGGCCAGCATTATGATGAGAATATGAGCGAAATTTTTTTTACTCAACTTGGTATGAACAAGCCGGATTACATGCTAAATATTGATAACAGTTCTCATGCAACCCAAACTGCATCTATGATGCTTCAAATTGAAAATATTTTAATTGACGAAAACCCTGATGGAATAATATTGTATGGAGATACTAACTCAACTTTAGCCGGTGCAATTACTGCTTCCAAATTATCAATTCCTATTTTTCACATTGAAGCAGGCCTACGAAGTTTTAATAAAGAAATGCCTGAAGAAATTAATAGGGTTTTAACTGACCATATTTCTAGTATTTTATTTACACCTTCTGACATTTCGATTAAAAATCTTAAATCCGAAGGAATTGTAAAAAATGTAATTAATGTAGGTGATATAATGAAAGAACTACTGATTTATGTAGTTGAAAGTAAATTGATAAAAAAAAATAAGCAAAAAAAATCATATTACTATGTTACAATTCACAGGCCTTACAACACGGATAATAAGATTAGATTAATTTATGTTTTAAATTCACTAAATAATCTTGACAAAAAAATTGTAATGGCTCTTCATCCAAGAACTAAAAATTTGATGAAGTCATTTGATATAAAAATGAAAGATTATGAGAATATTAAATTCATTAGCCCTCAGGGTTATTTTGAAAATTTATCGTTATTAATTAACAGTGATGCTTTATTAACTGATAGTGGTGGAATGCAAAAAGAGGCATATTGGTTAAAAAAACGATGTTTGACAATTCGAACGGAGACAGAGTGGTTAGAAACCCTTAGCGGAAATTACAACCAATTAGTTTTTGAGGATTTAGACAAATTACAGATAAAACTCAGTAAAAAACTTACTAATTGGAACAAGTCTTTATACGGTGACAGAAATGTTTCTTTAAAAATTATTGACAGTATAAAAAAGTTCTTAAAGTAAATGCAATTACTTAAATCACAATTACAAAAAAATATAGCAAAACTTTTTACCGCTACGTTTATAAGTCAGGGTATTTCGGTCTTAAGCTCACTTTTACTTGCATATTTTTTTATTCCTGATGAAATTGGGGTGTTTTCAGCAGTTATTGCATTTTCTGCGATATTTTCAATAATATTTAGTTTAAGAAGTGAATACCCTATTGTGTTAAGTACTGGAAAGGAAAACAATTATATTTCTTATTCATTATCAATTTCAATTATATCTTTTTTAGTAATTTTTTTTATAAGTTTTTTCCTAATCTCTTCATTTTCTGAATTTGAAAATCTTATTGGATTAAGTAAAAGTCTTTTTTTACTTTCATTGTTTATTGCATTAAAATTAACCGTTGTAAAAATTTTTCAATCATCTGTAATTTCAAAAAGTAGATTTGATATACTAAGCTTGTCCAAGGTTATTAATGTGTCTGCTATTATATTATTTCAGTTGTTATTTTTCTTTATTGAGATTGATAATTCGTTAGTTTTAGGTTTTAGTTGTGGAGTCTTAATAAATCTAGCCTATTTGACTTCATATTCTATAAAGGAAATAAGACTTTCATTGAACATAGGTTTTTTTAAAAAAATAAAAGAATACATTAAAACATACAGAAAAATATTTTCTTTTGGTACTACTGCAGATTTTTTCAACAGCGCTTCTTCTAATATTATTCCTATTTTATTACTATCCACATTTGGTAAAGAAATTGCTGGTTTTTATTTTTTCGCCAACAGGGTTCTTTCTGTGCCACTACAACTTATATCATCATCAACCTCAACAGTTTTTTTTCAAAAAGGATCGGAATTAGTAGAAAATAAAAAATTCAGTAACCTAAAAAAACTAACACTTAAATTCCAGTTTTGGAACGGTTTAGTAATGTTTATAATTTTAATTTTTGTTATTCTGTTTTTAGATGATTTGTTGAATTTCTTTTTTGACGAAAAATGGAATAAATCTCTTACTTTTATTTATATCTTAATTCCTTTCTTTTTTGTAAGGAGTTTATTTAGTCCAATAAGTAATCTAATGGAAATTTTAAATAAAAATGATTATGGATTAATTTTAAATATATCCATTTTATTAATGAATTTAATAGCGATTAATGTTGGTTTTTTTTATGAAGACATACTGATTTCAATATATATTATATCAATCTCAGGACTTATAGGTTATTTGATTATTAACGTTTCATTCATGAAATTAATTTATAACAAGGCAAAATAGTGTGAAAAAATCTGAAATTAAAAATATAATATTTAAAATAGATTCATTCTTTTTTTCATGGTTAATGAGATTATTGTACAAACAATACTATCGACCAAAATCGGGATATCAATTAAATATTAAAATGATTTTTCGATATGCCCTTTTTCAGAAAATTTTAAGGATTAATGGTTCCATTGATTGGCCTGTACATTTTACCTCAACAATTGTTGGTCATAAAAACATAAAAAAAGGATTTATGTGCGATCCTGGTGATACTCCATCTTGTTATATTCAAGGTATAAGTGGAATTAATTTTGGATCAAATATAGAAATGGGAGCTGGAGTGAAAATAATTTCTAGTAATCATGAAGAATTTGACTATTCAATTTCAAAAATCTCAAAACCAATAAGTATCGGAAATAATGTTTGGATAGGGGCAAATAGTATAATATTACCATCTGTAAATATTGGAGATAATGTGATAATTGGGGCTGGTTCAGTTGTAACAAAAGATATTCCTAAAAACTCTATTGCAGTTGGTAATCCATGCAGGGTAATTAGAAAAAAACCACCATATGGTCGTGATATAACAAAAATCAAACTTAACAGAAAATTTCGTGAACTTAGATAATAAAATAGAATACAGAAAATTTGTTTCAAAAAACAGGGATTCTGTTCCCATATATTTTCACCCAGAGTGGCTAGATGCTGTTTGTAATGAAAACTGGGAATGTCTTTGCCACAAAAATAAAGATGGTGAAATTGATGCAATTATGCCGTTACCATATAAAAATATTTTTGGTTTTAAACTTTATATGATGCCAAAACAAACACAACAACTTGGGGTTTGGATCAAAGAGAATAAAAATATAAATACCAATAAAATTAAGTTTTATTCTAAAACCGATATTATATATAATTATTTCATTAATAATTTGCCAAAACATTCTGTTTTTAAAATTCGATTTTTATCTTCTTATTCTTATTTACAACCATTCCAATGGAGAGGTTTTATAGAAAATAAAAAATACACGTATATTCTAAATGATATAAAAAATACAGATGCAATTTTTAAAAATTTCAAAAGTAATTTAAGAAGAAATATTGCAAAAGCAGAGAGACTTGTTAGAGTAAATGAATCTGATGACATCAAATTATTTTATGAAATTAACAAGAAAACTTTTACAAGACAGAAAATGAATATTAAATATTCTTATCTATTGGTTAAGTCAATTGATGATTTCTTGAAAAAAAACAAAAAAAGAATTATTTTATTTGCCAAAGATAAAAACAATGAAATTCACTCTGCAATTTACATTGTTCTTGACAATGATAAAGCAATTTACTTATGGGGTGGTTCTGTGCCAAAGTTTAGAAGTTCTGAGTCTATGTCATTACTTATGTGGGAAGCTATAAAGAAATCATCCCTTAGTGTAAATAATTTTGATTTTGAGGGAAGTATGATTAAAAATATTGCTAAATATTACCAAAAATTCAATCCGGTTTCTGAATATTATTTTGAGTTAGTTAAAATTAATAATCCACTACTTAAAATTCTCTACCAACTTAAATGAAAAAAATTTTATTACTTCACGATGACAATTTTAATCTGAATAAGATAAAATATGTCATGGACTTTATATTTGAATTGCCTTTCTGTAAAGAAAGAACTACAATTAAATACAAATTAATTTCTTCCGATTTTGATGTAGAAAATTTTGATATATTGATGAATTATTCAGACAAGCATGTTCCAAATGCTAAAATTAATATTATTAAATCTTCATCAATTTTTTCTGTTAATTCTTTTCAAGATATTTTAAAATTTCATTCAAATCAATACATCAAAAATAAATCTATTTATTATGGAGTTTCAAAAAATAAAAATGAGCCAAAAAATTTATTTGAAGGCAATAAAATGAATATGGATATAATTTCAACTATTTTTTTTCATATTTCAAGAATTGAGGAATTTTATTGCCCAAACGAAAAAAAAGATTATCACAATCGAATGGTCTCAGAAAATTATTTTTTGGTAAGGAATAATTTAGAAAAGATTCCAGTAGTTGATAAAATATGTGTTGAGTTCCTAAAGTTTTTGAATCTCTATGAAAGAATCAAAACCAAGAAAATTATGACTCATGATATAGATGTTCTTGTTAAATACCCTAGTCTTTATAAATATTTCAGAGGCTTAGCTAGAATTCTTTTTAAAAGAAATCTTTTTTCAGGAAATGCTTTTAATTACACATATCATTATCTAAAAGTTCTTTTAGGTTCAAAAGACCCTTTTAAAACATTTTCGTGGCTTTTAAATGATAATTTTTTCGATAAAAAATTAATTTTTTTTATGTCAGGTGGTAAAACTGAATATGATAATTTTTATAATATAAATAACCCTATTCTCAATAAAATTTTTTTACGTGTAAAAAATTTTAATTACGAAATAGGCTTACATCCCAGCTATGTTTCTTCTCTTGATAGAGACCAAATGAAAAAGGAAAAAAAAATCTTGGAAGAAGTAACTAGCTCCAAAATTATGTCCTCAAGACAACATATATTAAGATTTGATTTTAAGAAAACTCCTAAAATTTTAGAAAAATCAGGAATAAGAAATGACTACACCTTTGGTTATTACGATCGGATTGGATTTAGATGTGGTACAGGATTTTCTTTCAAATTATGGAATCATATTGAAAATGATAAATACCAAATCCTTGAAACACCACTTGTTATAATGGACGGATGTTTGTTAATTGAATCAAATTACAATGTAAAAGACTCGATAAAAAAACATAAGAATTTTATGAAAGAAAACATGTTTGATACCCAGATTTCATATAATTTTCACAATAGCGTTTTTGATCCTGTTTTACTGGATTCTGAATTTTTTAAAAATTTTTACTTGAATTTATGAAAATACTAATCTTACCAGATTTTTTTTCTGGTTTAAAATCTTGGTATGTGTATGGAGATAAGCCCAAAGGAATGCCAGCAGTATACAATCTTTTTTTACAACTTGGTAAAAAAAATGATATAATTTTTAATGGCATACTTGTTAACAAATTTGTTTCTAGAGAAATTAATTTTGATAACGGATCTGTATTAAAATTGCATAAGCTCGCTCTTTTTGATAAGTATCACTTCATCTGGAAGTTTATAGCTTTTATTTATACCCTTTTTTTAGCAATTAAATTTCAAAAATATAATAATAATGATATTGTATATGGGATGGCTGTATTTGCACCAGTAGCAATGATAACTGGAAAAGTTTTTAATAAAAAAAGTGTTGGAAGAATGTTTGGAACTTTATCATCAGAAATGATAAGAAAGAAACAATTTTTTAGATTATACTCACGAAATTTAATCGATGTTTTGGCTATTAAATTTCCATGTGATATTATGATATCAACCGAAGATGGAACTGACTATAAGTTTTTTGCTAATTATATAAATCCAAATAAAAAAGTACATATTCTTTACAATGGTATTGAATCGGAATTGAAAAACATATTGCTAAACAACTCAAAAAGAACAATTGATATTTCTAAAAAAATTGAATTCGTTTATGTTGGTAGGTTGTCATATTGGAAAAGACAAGACTTAGCATTAAAAGTTATTTATGAAATAAGGAAAAATGGTCATAATGCATTCATTACTTTTATTGGAGATGGCCCTGACAAGAATAAAATTATCAAAGAAGCAAAAGATCTTAATTTAATTAATTATGTAAAAATAATTTATGGAATTGAGCAAAATAAGTTAGCAAATTTAATATCAAATTATGATGTCTCATTATTTTTATATGACAATGGAAATTTAGGAAATGCTTTATGGGAGTCATGTTTTTCTGCCAATATAGTTTGTATTAGAGAATCAGGTGATCTTAGGGGGATATTTATCGATGATTTTAATAGTATAGTTGTTGGTAGTAAAGATAATCCACGTAAAATTGCCAGAAAAATAATGAAAAAATTAACTAGAGATGATATAAATTTATTTGGTGAAAGGATAAGATCAAGGGTTGGTAATATAATTCAAGATTGGGAAATTAGAATTGATAATGAAATAGATTTGATAAAATGAAATTAAATTTTCTGTTATTTTTAATTGGAATACTGACTGTGCCAATCTATATATTTGGGAGTGGGGGATTGCAGATATCAGATTATTTTTTTATTAGTAGTATTATTCTAACCATAATTAAAGATTATAAATTAATTACAAATCTTCTATCTGTGAATAAAATATTCGTAAGCTTTTTCTGCTTAGTTATCTATACTTCAATTGTAAATTTTGTTTTGTTTATTTATTATGCTGATAATTGGAAGATTATACTTTCATCTTTTTATTACCCTTATAATTTCATATTAATGGCCCTTTTTTATCACTTTTATTTGTATGAGAAAAAATTTATAAAATTTTTAAATTTATCACTTACATTATCTTTATTGATTGTTTTATTTATCGCTTTTTTTAGATTGGATTACCTATTTTTCTCAGGAAATCAAATAGAATTTTTACAAGAAATTGGCTTTAGAAGAACGGTTACATTTAATAATCCAAATCAGCTTGGATATTGGTCACTTTTAATTATCACTATACTAATCATAATATTTGAAAGCGTAAAAAATCAAACTTTTTTAAGCAGATTTTTTATTGTCGGCTCCTTCATAATAGCCCTTTATTTAGCTATAATTAGTTTGTCAAAAGCAGCATTTATTTCCATCTTTATATTAGGAATATTATACTTTTTTAAGAGACCGGGGAACTCAATTTTAATTTTAATTTTAGCTTACTTTATTTATGGTTTTATGGGTCAACAAAATAATAATCTAATTTCTAATTTAGAAAAACGGATTAATGATATTGGAAAGGGAAGTGATGATAATTTAACAGGAAGAAATTACGATAGAATTTGGAAATACCCTGAATACCTTGTTTTTGGAGCTGGTGATGGGTATTATGAGAGATTTAAAGCTGATAATGAAATTCATTCAAGCTATGCATCTATCTTATTTTGCTATGGTATTATTGGGAGCATATTTTTTCTTTATTCTTTCTATCATCTTTTTATAAGAAAAAAATGGAAGTTCATAATATATTTAACCCCTATGTTGGCCTATGGTTTGACCCATATGGGTTTGAGAGCCAAGTTGCTTTGGATCATCCTAATTGCCTATTTTTTACTCATTGTTTACCCTTCAGAAAACTCTAATTCAAAAGCATTAAATGAAAAAATATAAATTAGTTAGAGTAACAACAATCCCTATTGCATTGGAAAAATTGCTAGAAGGTCAAATTTCATATATGTCTAATTTTTTTGAAGTAATTGCAGTTTCCTCTCAAAAAAAAAGACTTGAATCATATGGTGTGAAAAATAATGTAAAAGTTTACAGCATTAATTTAACCAGAAAAATCACCCCAATAACCGATCTTATTTCTCTAATAAAATTTATATTTTTTTTAAAAAAAACCAAACCTCTAATTGTTCATAGTCACACCCCTAAAGCTGGATTAATTTCAATGATTGCAGCTTTTTTTTCAGGGGTGCCGATAAGAATTCATACAGTTGCGGGTTTACCCTTAATGGAGGCCTATGGTCTAAAGAAAAACATCCTAATTCTCTCAGAAAAAATTACATATTTTTTTGCTACAAAAATATTTCCTAACTCAAAATCTATGAAACAATATATAATTGATAACAATTTTACTACATATGAAAAGCTAGATGTAATTTCTGAAGGCAGCTCTAACGGAATAGATACTAAATATTTTTGTAGAAATAATTTTAATGAAAATGAAATTGAGCAATTAAAGAATGAGCTAGGTATTAGCAAAAAAGATTTTGTTTTTCTGTATGTTGGAAGAATCGTGAGCCACAAAGGTATAAATGAATTAGTGATTTCATTTAAAAAAGTTAAACAAATCAAAAAAAATGTAAAACTGTTAATTGTTGGTGATTTTGAAATGGACTTAGATCCTATATCAACAAAAAACCATTTTGAAATTATGAATAATAAAAGTATAATTTTTACAGGATGGAAAAATGACGTTAGAAAGTATTTTTGTATTTCAAATTTATTTGTATTTCCAAGCTACAGAGAGGGCTTTCCAAATGTAGTTTTACAGTCACTATCAATGGAATTACCATGCATTGTCACTGATATAAACGGATGCAATGAAATAATAAAAAATAATTTTAATGGACTAATTATACCCAAAAAAAACACAAAGTCTTTAATTGACTCGATGCTAAAATTAGTAGATAACCAGGATATCATTTCAAGATTTAAAACTAATTCAAGAAAGAATATTGTCGAAAATTATGAAAGGGCAATAATTTGGGAAAAATTAAGAAAAGAATATTTTAAACTAATAAAAGAACTTACATGAATATACTAATTTCAACAGCAGGCAGAAGAGTCAAGTTAGTTCAATCTTTTGTAAACGCTGTAAAACGTTGTAAAATAAAGTCAAAAGTTTTCACATCAGACTACGAACCCCTAAAAAATTCTCCTGCAGCTCATTTTTCTGACCACTATTTCGAAGTTGGAAATATTTCTGATAAAAACTACATAACCGAATTGATAATATTATGTAAAAAATATGGTATTAAAATAATTATACCTACAATTGATACTGAGCTAAAATTACTCTCAAAAAATATTAAGTTATTCAATAAGAATAAAATTGAGGTAATAGTTTCTAAAATTAGTTTAGTAGAAAAATTTGCTGATAAAATTATTTCAGATAAGTTTTTTAGAAGTCTTGAAATTGCTACTCCTAAAATATATAATATCAAAGAAAAATTTGAATTTCCTATTTTTTTAAAACCAAACTTGGGTAGTAATAGTAAAGGTGTCTATATAGCAAAAAATATAAACCAAATCAAACCTGAAGATATACACAGAGAAAATATATTAAAAATGCAATTCATTGACCCGGCCTATTATGATGAGTATACAATAGATATGTATTATGATCGACATTCAAGTTTGGTGACCGCAGTTCCCAGGGTCAGATTAAAAGTTGTAGGTGGAGAATCAAATCAGGGTATTACAAAAAAAAATGAGGTTTTGGAATTTGTTAAAGAAAAATTTAAAATTTTAGATGGTGCCATTGGTTGTATAACGCTCCAATTATTTAAAAATAAAACTAAAAACAATGATATTATAGCTATTGAGATAAACCCGAGATTTGGAGGTGGATACCCTTTTTCATTAAATGCAGGAGCAGATTTTGCTGAATATATTATCAGAGAATACATACTCAACGAAAAACTATCTTACAATGAAAATTGGTGTGAAAATTGTCTAAATTTACGATACGAAACTGAAGTTTTTTTTAAATATGTTAAAAAATAAACATTTTGTATTTGACCTTGATGATACTCTTTACAAAGAAATTGAATTTGTAAAATCAGCCTATAATTATATAGTTAATTATATGCTGATCAGATATAAAATTGATCCTATTGAACTTGCAAATAATGCAATTTTAAAAAATTTAAATTTTTTTGATTTAATTCATAGTAATTATAATATTGATTTTGATCTAAAGACATACTTAGATTTGTACAGGTTTCATATGCCAAACATAAAACTTAGCAATGATGCTAAGAGCTTATTAGAAGTTTTTGACAAGAAAATGATTGCTTATTCTATTGTTACTGATGGCAGATCAATTAGTCAAAGAAATAAATTAAATTCATTAGGTCTTTTGGATAAGATTTCATTAATAGTAATTTCACAAGAAACAGGTTATTGTAAACCGGATTCATATAATTTTGAATTAATTCAAAAAAAACATCCTGAAAATAGTTTTGTTTATGTAGGCGATAATACAGATAAAGATTTTATAGCACCAAATAAGTTGGGTTGGGATACGGTATGCCTTCTTGATAACGGTCAAAATATTCACAAACAAAAATTTAATCTTAATAAAGATAAAACACCAAAATTTGTTGTTCAAAATTTATCTGAAATATTAGAATTATGACATATGATATTATTATTGTTGGCGCTGGAATCGTTGGCTTAAGTACAGCTTATTCCATTAACAAGAAAAATCCTGATTTAAAAATATTAATATTAGAAAAAGAAATTACACACTCTATGCATCAGTCTGGTAATAACAGCAATGTAATTCATTCAGGTGTGTATTATAAGCCTAAATCTCTTAAGGCAAAAAATTGTATTAAAGGATATAAACTACTATTAGAATTTTTAAAAGAAAATAAAATACCATATGAAATATGCGGTAAGCTTATTGTAGCAACAGAAAAATCTGAGATTCCTGCCTTAATGAATATTTTTGAGCGAGGTAAAAAAAATGGTCTTAAAAATTTAAAATTATTAGATGCAAGGGAAATTAAAGAATATGAACCATACGTTGTTGGTGTAAAAGCTTTACATGTGCCTCAAGCCGGTATTACGGACTATAAATTAGTTTGTAAAAAGTTATATGAAATTCTATTAAAATCGGGAGTAAATATAAGATTTTCATCAAGAGTTAAAAATTACTCTGCAGAAGGTGAATTTTGCACAGTCAATATAAATGATAGTCTTAATTTTAAAACAAAAAAACTAATAAATGTTGCTGGATTATATTCTGATAAATTAGCAGAAATAGAAAATGATATTAATTATAAAATTGTGCCATTTAGAGGAGAGTATTATAATTTGAAAAAAAATTCCAGAAAACTTGTCAATAATTTAATCTATCCAGTACCAGATCCAAATTTCCCTTTTTTAGGTGTTCATTTTACAAAAAGAGTTGATGGATCTGTTGAGTCTGGTCCTAATGCAGTTTTTGCATTTTCAAGAGAAGGATATAAAAAGTTAGATATAAATATCTATGAATTTATAGAATCCATTACATATTCTGGATTTATTCATTTGGTAAAAAAATATTGGAAAGAAGGTTTTAAAGAAATGTATCGATCATATTCAAAAAGAGCATATCTAAGGGCACTTCAGAAACTAATTCCAGCAATTAAATATGATGATATTTATTCTGGAAATGCAGGTGTCAGAGCCCAAGCATTATATAAAAATGGAGAGATGTTAGATGATTTTTTAATCATTAAAAAAAATAACACAATAAATGTTTGTAATGCCCCGTCTCCAGCTGCAACTTCATGTTTTTCAATTGGGGAATATATTAGTAAATTAGCATTAAATAATTAATTTAAATGAAAAATATTTTAGTAACGGGAGGAGCTGGATATATCGGTTCTGTTTTAGTTCGACAATTGTTGGATAAAGAATATAATGTAAGAGTAATTGATTCACTCAAATGGGGAGGAGAGCCTTTATTTGACTTAGTTGATTGTAAAAATTTTGATTTTATAAAAGGCGATATCAGAAACTTAGATGATTTAAAAAAATCTTTGATAGATATTGATTGTGTTGTTCATTTAGCAGCTATCGTTGGCGATCCAGCATGTAAAAAATATTCAGAAGAAGCATTTCAGACTAACTGGGAAGCCTCTAAACTTTTATTTGATTTATCTGAAAAGATGGGAATATCCAAATTTATCTTTGCATCAACATGTAGCAATTACGGAAAAATGGATGATTCTGAATCTTATGTAAATGAAAAATCTAAACTGAATCCTGTTTCTCTTTATGCAGAACTAAAGGTGAAATTTGAAAATTATATTATTAATGAAAAATCAAACTATAATATTTGTGCAACTGCTTTACGCTTTTCGACTGTATATGGTTTTTCACCTAGGATTAGATTTGATTTGACCGTAAATGAATTTACCAGAAATATGGTAGTTGAAAAATTTCAAGAAATTTGGGGTGAACAATTTTGGAGACCCTATGCCCATGTTGATGATTTATGTAGGGCTACTGTTTTGGTTATCGAATCTGACGAAAGTATTGTAAGGTCTGAGGTTTTTGGAGTCGGTGATACGCAAGAAAATTATCAAAAGGGTATGATTATTAGAGAAATTAATAAACTAATTGATGGTGATATTAAATATGTACCAAAAGATGAAGATCCGAGAGACTATAGAGTAAATTTTGATAAAATTAAAAATAAACTAAATTTCAAAATATCTAAGACAGTTCCTGATGGTATTGCCGAAATAAAAAAAGTTGTAGAATCTGGGATTATAATAGACACTTACTCCAATAAATATAAAAATATTTAAAAATGGTTTTACTTTCTGGTCCTAACTTGTGTGGAAATGAAAATAAATATGTTAAAGACTGTATTGATACTGGTTGGGTCTCATCCGTTGGTTCATATGTAACAAGGTTTGAAAATCAAATAAAAGAATTTTGCAATTCTAAACATGCAATTGCAACCTCAAGCGGCACAACTGCATTACACGTTTCTTTAATATTGTCGGATGTTCAAAAAAATGATTATGTAATTGTTCCAAATTTGACTTTTGTTGCATCTTTAAATTCAATTAAATACACTGGAGCTGATCCAATTCTGGTCGATGTATGCCCAGATTCATGGCAAATGGATTTAAACTTGTTGGAAAGTTTTTTGAAAAATTACACATACAATAAAAACGGGGTTTGTCATCTAAAAAAGAATGATAGAAAAATTAAGGTTATAATGCCAGTTCATGTTTTTGGTAATATGTGTGATATGGATAAACTTTTTGAAATTTCATCAAAATATAATTTATCTATTGTTGAAGATTCAACTGAGGCTTTAGGTTCAACATATAAGAAAAAATTTTCTGGAACTTTTGGGAAATTTGGATGTTTCAGCTTTAATGGTAATAAACTTATAACTACGGGAGGTGGAGGTATGATAGTAACGGATGATGATAAAATGGCATTTTTAGCTAAGCATATAACTACCCAAGCTAAATCTGATAGTTTTGAATATTATCACGATATGATAGGCTATAATTATAGGCTTACTAATGTTTCCTCTGCAATTGGTGTTGCTCAAATGGAAAATATTGACAAATTCCTTAAAAGAAAAGATGAGATAAATAATTATTATAGAGAAAATTTGTCTAAGATTTCCGGTAAAATTATATTTCAAGAAATCCATTCAAATGTGAAATCTAATTTTTGGTTATTTACTATTCGATCAAAAAAACAAAAAGAGATTCTTAATATTTTAAATGAAAATGCCTTTCAATCCAGACCTCTATGGGTACCGATGAATAAACTTCCAATGTTTTCCAAAGATATTTTTGTGACAAATAGTTCTGTAACTGACAATTTATATGAAGAATGCCTTAGTATTCCATGCTCAACAGACATAATAAATAAAGATTTGGATAATATAATTTCTTTAATATCTAAGGTTTACAGCTAATGTTTTACAATTTAATTAAAAGAATTTTTGATTTAATTTCAGCGATTATTTTACTTCTTATAATTTCCCCTTTTTTTTTATTGATAATGGTAATCTTAAGATTTACAGGTGAAAAAGAAATTTTTTATTTTCAGAAGAGATTGGGGTTAAATAATAAGCCTTTTTTCATATGGAAATTTGCTACTATGATAAAAAATAGTGCAAATATTGGATCAAAGGATTTGACTCTGCGAGATGATCCAAGGGTAACAAGAGTTGGAAAATTTTTAAGATTAACAAAAATTAACGAACTACCTCAAATCATAAATGTTATTAAGGGTGATATTTCTGTTGTTGGCCCGAGACCCCTAATGTTGGTTAGTTTTCAAAAATATGATTCTGAAATTCAAAAAAAGATATATAAAATTAAGCCTGGTATAACTGGAATAGGTTCTATAGTTTTTAGGGATGAGGAAAAATTGATTTCGAATTTATCAGAAATAGATCCACATGTTTTTTACAAAAATAAAATCGCTCCATTTAAAGGTAAAATTGAAATATGGTATCAAAACAACAGAAGTTTTAAATTAGATTTAAAGATTTTATTCTTTACCTTTTGGGTAATAATTTTTCCAAAAAACAAGTCCTACACTAAAATATTCAAGGGAATTCCTAAAAGAAATTTTTAATTATTGTAAAACAATTTGTAGAATAAATATTTTTGGTAATTTTTATCTATTAAAAGTCTTTTAAGTTCCATTTTAAAGAAAGGCACATATATTTTGTCGCACAAAAATTTATCTATTTTATAAAATATCTTATAATTTAATATTATTCTTAATCTGATTTTTTTTAATAGATTGATTTTTAATTTAGTTGATGTAATTTCTAGCTCATCAGTAATATTTAAAAAATTTTTAAAAATCTTGCAATTGTACTTTTCATAAAATTTCACACCTTTCTTAAAATAAACATTAAAATCATGCAAGGTTCTGTAATTAAAATTTAAATAAACGTAGTTTAAATCATTTATTTGGTCGTTATAAACTAGATTGATAATTTGATGTTTTTTTGATGGGAAACAAATATCTTCTAACTCTTCATATTCTTTAAATATTTCATTCTTGTCAATTATGTTTTTATATTTTGGATTAAATAGTTCTCTATGTATTTCAATTGCAGCCAATTTCCCGATTTTAGTTAGCCTTGGATAATGTTTATATTGATCTAGTTTAACCAAATACTTATCTACATCTGTATTTTTGTACCCATATTCTTCAATTTTTGAAATTGCTTTTTTGTAATCCTTTTCAAAAATAAGTATATCAATATCCCCAATCATTCTTTCGCCTATATCAAATAAGTTGTTTTCAAATAGGTTTTTGGACCCTTTTATAAAGACATGTTTAATTTTATTTTGATTAAACAAATAAGCAATTTCAAATATTTCCTTTTTAATTTTAATATTCCTTTTTTTATTTATTTCATAAATCTCATTAATATATTCAGTGAAGTCAATCGGAAATTTTCTCAATAAACCTATTTTTTTACATTTGATATAAAATGATGGAATAATCAAATGACCAGAAATAATTTTAACAACTTTTTCAAAGTTTATTTTATTCAGTAAATTCTCATCTAAATTCTTATAACTACCAAACATTATATTCTTTACAAAAGTATCTTCTGTCAAACCTAATCTTTTCACTTTTCTAACCATAAATTATCTTAAAATAAATATAGTGAAATATATTTTTTGTAGTTTTGGACAACAAAAAAAATCAAATATGATCAGGCTAGTATATTTTTTGTCAATTTTATTTATGATTTCGTCATGTTCTTCTAAGAAAAAAATTGTTTATCTGCAAGATTTAGAAGTTGACAAAACATATTTTACACAATATAGCGAACATACAATATCTGTTGACGATATACTTAAAATAAATGTTATTGCTAGTGAAGAAGAGGCTTTTTTGAATATGAACTCTAATAGTTCTTCATATTCTAATGCTAACAATAAGGAATCAATGCTTTTAAACGGATTTCACGTTAATATTAATGGTGAGATAAACTTTCCCAAATTAGGTTATGTAAAATTACTTGGTCTCTCAGTCAAACAGGCTGAGACTCTGATTAAAAACAAACTTGTTGAGGGTGGATATTTGCTAAATCCACATATAAACATCAGAATCCTCAATCTGAATTTTACCATTTTAGGTGAAATAAATAACCCTGGAAAATATGATTTTTTAAAAGATAACCTAAGTTTAATGGAAGCTATTGGCATTGCCGGAGATTTAACAATTAATGGAAGAAGAGATAATATTAGGGTTATAAGAAATTTTAATGGAGAAAAGAAAGTTCTTGAGATAGATTTAACCGAATTTGACAATTTAAATGATGATATATTTACCATCATGACTAATGACATAATAATTGTCAACCCAAATTCAAGTAGAATAAAAAATGCAGGTATAATCGGTAATTCTGGGACACTTCTTACCCTTTTATCTTTTATTCTGTCATCAATAATTGTTATAAATAATTAATATATTTTATGAGTAATTTTGAAACAGAGTTAGTAGAATCTTCTGCAGATTTTTATAGGAATCTAATTTATAGGTATTTTTCATTTTGGCCATATTTTTTAATTTCAATTGCAATATTTTTAATATCTGCCTTCATCTACCTTAGATATTCAAATTACGAATATTTGTCAATTTCTAAATTGGAAGTTTATGACAAAGCTCAAGATTCGGAAATGGCGCTCCCAACCTCCACCACAATTTTTAATAGGTCACTTATTAACCTCCAAAATGAAATAGGTAAGTTACAATCATATAAGCTTCATAGAAATGTTGTTGATAAATTAGGTAGTAATGTTAAGTATTATTCTAGCGGAAAAATTAAAATAACTGAGAATCATTCTAGTGAATGGATAACAGACTATGACTTAGATTTTAAAATAGATTTGAAAAAAGTTGAACTTTTAAGAATTTTTGAAGTTCAACTTCTTCAAAAAGATTTAATAATATCAGAAGTCAATCTCGATGATGAAATTATTTATTCTAAAACTTTTAAAGGTAATTCAACGAAAGAAGAAAATCATGACTTTCCTTTTGAATTAACAATTAATGAATTTGGTTTAGATTCGAATTCTCAAAAAGTATTTAAGATATTCCCATTTGAAAAAATAACATCAAATCTTCAGAACAGCGTGGTCATTTCAGAGGTTAATGGCAGCGACCAACTGGAGCTATCTCTTAGATATAATAATAGAAAAATTGCTGATGAGTATTTAAATAATTTAATGATTGAATTTGATAAGGATGGTATTTTAGATAGACAATTAGGCTACAAAAGAACTATTGATTTCGTAGATACAAGATCAGAGATTTTATTAAAAGAGTTACAAGTAATCGAAAATCAAAAGCAGGAATTTAAAGAGAAAAAAAATTTTTCAGATATTAAAAGTGATGCTGCGATTTCCGTTAATCAAAAAATAAATTATAATTCTGAAATTTTTAAGGAAAAATATCAAAAAGATTTAATTGAAATTTTAGAAAATGAAATTAAGCAGAATAAATTCAAATTAGTTCCTGTAAACATCGGAATTGAAGATATTAACATCAATAAATCAGTTGATGAACACAATTCACTTATTAAAGAATGGTCCAGACTTAGCCTAATTGCTGGATCCAATAACCAATTCTTTAAAAATTTAACTAATCAAATTGAATCCTCATATAATAACATATTAAGTTCTATTAATAATTTTAAAGAGGCTATAGAGATTAATATCAAATCACTAGAACTAAAGGAAAACGAATTTAATACTTTTTATAAGGATATTCCGGAAAATGAAAAGTTGTTAAGATCTATCGAGAGAGAATTAGAAATTAAAGAGTCATTATTTCTTTTATTGCTACAAAAGAAGGAGGAAGCTGCTATAAATTACGCTGTTATAAAACCTTCCATTAAAATTATTGATTATGCCAAGTCTTCTAGTAATCCTGTACGTCCAAAAAAGATATTAATTATTTCCTCAGCTCTATTTTTTGGATTATTTTTTCCATTTGCTACATTGTATGTCCACTTTGCCATGGATAATAAAATTCATGTTAGAGATGACGTTGAAGCTTTATTTGGTAGTGATATTCCTCTGATAGGTGAAATTCCTTTTCTAAAAGAAGATAAATTCAAAAATAACCTTATTAAAAATGTACCAAATTCAACAAGGTCAACTATCCTAGAATCCTTTAGAATGGTAATCGCTAATCTTAAATTTTTATCAATTAAAAATAAAGAAAATTCTAAGGTAATTTTAGTAACTTCATCTGTAAAAGGTGAGGGTAAGACTTTAGTAGCAGCTAATCTTACATCTTGTTTAGCCGAAAGAAACCCTAAAGTAATTTTATTAGGGTGTGATTTACGGAATCCACAATTACATAAGTTCTTTGATTTAAATAAAGATAAAAGAGGTATCACCGATTATTTATACAATAATAAAATGTCATTAGGTGATTTAGATGATTTAATTATAAATAAAGACTTTTCAGATTTAACAAAATATGATTTTTTATTATCAGGGACAATTCCACCAAACCCAACAGAACTCCTTGCTTCTGAAAAATTTAATTTAATGATTAATCACCTTAAAAAGAGTTATGATTATATAATTATTGACTCTGCTCCATGTCTGTTAGTTTCTGATACATTTGAAATTTCAAATGTAGCAGATTTCACATTATACGTTATAAGATCAAATCATACAGAAAAAAAATTATCTGATTTTATAAAAGATATTAAATACACAAATAAACTTAATTCTATTAATTTGATACTTAACTCTGTCGGTAATAGTGCATCATATGGATATAAATATGGATACCAGTATGGGTATAAATATGGTTACAGATATGGATATTCATATAATTATGGTTATGGCTATGGTTATGGGGCTGACAAATAATTTTTTATTTAAAAAACAAATTATTTTCAAGAGCAGCTTTAATTTTTGAAATTTCATCTACATTAATTTTCACTTTTTTATCAAAGTATTTAATATGTGATAAATTGTGAATATCCGAACCACAAAAGTTAATCATATTATTTTTAATCAATTTTTTTGAAAAATCAAGAACCTCTTTGCCATAGTAACCTGTAATTGACAACAGATTTATCTGAAATTGACAACCAATTTGTTTTAATTTATTTAATTTTTTGTTATCCTTTGATAAATATAAATATCTTTCAGGGTGTGCTATTATTATATTATAACCTATAGTTTGTAATTCAAATAAAATTTCAAAAACCCCGGGGTAAAGCGAAATAAAGTTAAATTCAATAAGAATGAATTTATCTTTAATTGTAATTAGATTATTTATCTTATCATCTTCTATTATTGAGGCATCTAAAAAATATTCTGCTCCATAATCAATTTCAATTTTTGATTTAATTACTGATGTTATATCATCGTAGCTATTTTTAATTGTATTTACATTGTTATCGTATAATCCAGGATATATATGAGGGGTTGCAATTAATTTACTAAACCCCAATTTTTTCATGGCATCAATTAATTTAATTGATTCATTTATGTTTTTTGCTCCGTCATCAATTGAGGGTAAAATATGAGAATGAATGTCAACAAACCCCTCTGGAATTAACTCACTGAGTTTCGGTTTTGATTTAAATATTTTAAAAATCATATAATAATTTATTATAATTTTTTATTTCTTAATAAAGAAATTTAATGACATTATAATATACACTATTTAAATTGTTAAATTTGAATATGAATTCAGAATTTCCTTTTTTGCTTTACTATTTAGGTGTTCTAGCTGCTACTATTTTTTTATC
>MDSW01047767.1_pt1 | contig 25156 bp, 20 predicted proteins | sample 811171 | NCBI WGS metagenome assembly MDSW01 (sample SAMN05326641, study PRJNA326480) | marine metagenome | isolation source: seawater | place: Atlantic Ocean: North West | collected 2012 | reverse complement strand
CGGTATTGCTAAATGAAATAATTAGCATTATTACCCCTCAATATGGTGGCACATTTATTGATTGTACATTTGGTCAAGGTGGATATTCAGAAAAAATATTAACTTTTCCTAATACAAATATTATCGCAATAGACAGAGATAAAGATGTATTTGAAAAAGCATTACAAGTTGAAAAAAAATTTAAAGATAGATTTATTTTCAAGAATATTAAATTCAGTCAAATTCAAAATTTGAAGTTAAAGAATGAGAATATTAAAGGTGTTATTTTTGATCTAGGATATTCTTTTAATCAAATTAAAGACCCAAAAAAAGGGCTGTCATTTGAAAGTACTGGAAATCTAAATATGAGGTTAGGGATAAATGAATTTTCAGCTAAAGAAACTATTAATCAATTAAGTCAAAGTGAATTAGAAAAAATATTTAAGTATTTTGGTGATGAGAAAGACAGTAAAAGAATTTCCCATAGAATTATTAAAGAGAGAAAAAAAAAAGAAATAAATACTGAGGATTTAGTTAAGATTATTGAATTATCAAAAAAAAAAAAAAATTACAAAATTCATAGTGCAACTAAAGTTTTTCAAGCACTTAGGATTTTTGTTAATAAAGAAATTAGTGAATTAATTCATGGCCTTATTTGTGCAACTAAATTAGTTAATAAAGATGGTCTAATTGTTGTTGTAACTTTTCATTCAATAGAAGACAAAATTGTAAAATACTTTTTTAAAAGTTTATCTGAAGCTAAAAGTATTTCAAGATATGAACCAAAAAAGGGAGAAAATATTAATTTGTTAAAATTAATTCAAAAAAAACCTATAGTACCTTCACAAGAGGAGATCAAAATAAATCCTCCTTCAAGATCAGCTAAATTAAGATTTGCAATTAAGAAAGAAAATTTTTTTGATTTTAAAACTGATATCTTAGAAAAATTTAAAAATCTAATAGATATTGAAAATTACTCTAATAAGTTATGAAAAAAATAATCATAGTTATAACTGTTTTTTTTTTAATAATAGTTACCACAATTACAAAAAATTCGACTAAAAATTTAGAAAGTAAAATTTTCACAGCCAAAGAAAATATTAGTGTTTTACAAGAACAATATGAATTAATTGTCTTAGATTTTAACTTTTTATCAACTCCTCAAAAATTATTAGAGTATCAAGCTAAATACTTTGAAAATGAATTATCTCCAATTGATATTAATGAAATTAAAGAAATAGATCTAAGTACAGATAAGGTAAAAATTTCAAATTTAAATAAAAAAATTATTGAAAATGAAAAAAAATAATCAAGAGAGGTTAGTTTTAGAAAATTATGAAAATGAGTTTTTTTATAAGAAAAAAAAATCTAATCTAAATATTACATTTAATAGAATAGCATTTATTTTTTTTGTTTTTTTAATGATATGCATTATATATTCAATTAAGGTCTTCTATTTAGGAGCTTTAAAATCTAATATTAAAATACAAAAAAACTTAACAATTAAAAAAAATTATCGTTCAGACATTATAGATAAAAATGGAAATTTTATTGCGAAGTCAGTTATAACTCAAACAGCTGGAATTGATCCAAATTTAATTATTGATAAAAAAAAACTTTTAATCAATTTGCAAATAATTTTTCCGGACAAAGATTTTAAAAAAATAAGAGAAAGATTCAAAAAAAAAAAATATTTTCGTTTACAAAGGCAGCTTAATCAAAGTCAAATTGAAAAACTTAATCTCTTAGGAGATAAATCAATAAGATTTGAAGAACAAATTACCAGATTTTATCCTCAAAAAAATTTGTTTAGTCATATCATAGGTCAGATAGATGATGAAAATAATGGAATATCAGGACTTGAAAAATTTTATGATTATGAATTGAAGACACAAAAAGAACCTTTAAGATTAACTATAGATACAGATATTCAATTTTTAATTAGACAAGAGCTTATTAAATTTCAGGAAATTTTTAAAACAATAGGAAGCACATCAATACTTATGGATGTAAATAATGGTGAAATTATTTCAATGGTATCTTTGCCAGACTTTGATCTTAACAAAAGACAAAACATAAAAGATAAAAATTATATAAATAGAGCGACCAAAGGAGTATATGAACTTGGTTCTGTTTTTAAAACTTTTACATTAGCGGCAGGCATAAATGAGAAAGAGGTAGAACCAGATACTTTATTTAAAGATTTGCCCAAAAATATAACTTGTGCTGGAAGACCTATCAGAGAGTATGATAATGAAATTCCAACTGAATTAACAGCAGAAGATATTTTAATAAGATCAGGTAATATTGGATCTGTTAGAATTGCACAAAAAATTGGAATAGATAAATTTAAATCTTTTTTAGAAAAGATAGGCGTTTTAAATAAAATTGATTTTGATATTGAAGAGGTTGGTCAGCCATTACCATTTAAATGGGGTAAGTGCAAATTAGCCACAACTTCCTTTGGTCATGGAATAACTACAACTCCTCTACAATTGGCAAAAGGATATTCAATTATAACTAATGGTGGATACTATATTAAACCAACTTTAATTAAACAAAATATATTGCAAAAAGAAACTAAAAATAAAATTTTAAATGATGGAGTATCAAAAAAAATAAATCCAATTTTAAGAAAAATTGTTTCTACTAAAGAAGGAACTGCTGGATTTGCAAATATTAAGGGATATCAAGTTGGTGGAAAAACAGGTACTGCACAAAAAACTATTGGAGGAGTATATTCAAAAAAAAAAATAAATACTTTTGCAGCTATCTTTCCTACATCTAAACCACAATATGTTTTGATAGTTTTATTGGATGAAACTGAGCCTAACAAAGAATATATTTATAACTATAAAGACGGCTCTGGTTGGAAATACAAAGGAACAGCTTTTAATACTGCTGGATGGACATCTGTGGAGGTTGCTGGCAAAATTATAGAGAAAATTGGACCTATTTTAGCCACAAAATATATCAAAGTTAACTAATTTCATGCGAATAGGTAATTATTTTAAAAATATTAATTCGAAATATAAGAATCACTTATTTTCAGGCTTAAGTTTTAACAGTTCAGATTGTAAAAAAGATTATATTTTTTTTGCTATTAAAGGCAATAATCATGATGGCAATAAGTTTATTGAACATGCAATTAAAAAAGGTGCCAAAACAATCGTATCTAATAAAAAATATGAAGGAATTAAAAATCAAGTTCTCTTTATAAAGTCAATAAATACAAGAAAAACACTAGCTGAGGTTTCATCTAAAGTTTATGAAAAAAAACCAAAAAACTTGATAGCAGTTACAGGGACTAATGGAAAATCTTCAATAGCTAATTTTTATTTCCAAATATTAAAATTAAAGAAAAAAAATGTTGCATCGATTGGAACTTTAGGAATTCATAAAATTTCAAAAAAAATTGAATTACAAAATACAACTTTAGATCCAATACAATTAGGAAAATGCCTGATAAAGTTAAAAAAGGAAAAAATTGATAATGTAATATTAGAGGCATCTAGTCATGGTTTAAAACAAAAGAGATTAGATGGTTTGAAGTTTAAAATAGGAATTTTTACAAATTTATCTCATGATCATCTTGATTATCATAAATCTTTTAAAGATTATTTAGATTCTAAACTATACTTATTTAAAAAATTACTTATGAAAAATTCAAGTATTGTTACAGACTTAGATATTCCTGAGTATAAGAAAATTAAATCTATAGCAAGAAAACGAAAAATAAAGTTAAATACTATATCTAATAAATATGGAGATTTATCGATCATTTCTCATAAATATTTTGGCGAAAAGCAATCTTTAAAAATAAAATATAAAAAAAAGATTTATACCTTTCAAGTAAGCTTGATTGGTAAAATTCAATTAAAGAACCTCTTAATGTCAATGATTGCAGCAAACATGAGTAATATTGATTTTAAAAGTATTATAAGTGTTATTAAAAAAATAAAACCAGTATCCGGAAGATTAGAAAAAATTGGTTTTATAAAAAATAATTCTTCAGTAATTTTAGACTATGCTCATACTCCAGATGCTCTACGTATTTGTCTACAAAATATAAAAGATCAATTCAAAAATAGAAAAGTATCAATTGTCTTTGGATGTGGTGGAAATAGAGATCAATTTAAAAGATCATTAATGGGACGGATAGCTAATGATTACTGTGATAAAATTTATTTAACTGATGATAATCCTAGAAAAGAAAATCCAAAGAAAATTAGACAAAATATAAAAAAAAAAATAGATAATTCAAAATTATATGAGATTCCAAACAGAGAAAAGGCTATTAATCTGGCAATACAAAATCTTTTATCAGGTGAAATCTTAGTTGTAGCAGGAAAAGGTCATGAGAAAATTCAAGACTATGGAAGTTATAAAAAAATTTTTTCAGATAAAGATTGTATAATCAAATATGTTAAGAAAAAAAACAAACTTTTAAAAAATGATCTAAAATTTAATATAATTAAAGAAGCGATTAGAAATAATAATCTTTCTTCAAATACAAAAATTAGAAAGGCGTCAATAAATTCTAAAAATATTAGAAAGAATGATATTTTTTTTGCTATTAAAGGAAAAAAAAATGATGGAAATAAATTTACAAATGAGGCTTTAAATAAGGGTGCAAGTTTAGCTATTGTAAGTAAAATTTACGATTTAAAGAAAAAAAATAAAAAAATTATAGTAAAAAATACTTTAGACTTTTTAACAAAAACCTCAGAAATTATTAGAACAAATTCATCTTCTAAAATCATCGCCATAACTGGAAGCTGTGGAAAAACATCTTTAAAGGAATTACTAAAAGAGACTCTTAGTCAATTTGGAAAAGTAAATTCCTCTCCAAAATCCTTTAATAATAAATACGGAGTTCCATTAAGTCTTTTTAACATGAATTTTGATCATGATTACGGAATATTTGAAGTTGGCATGGATAAAAAGGGTGAGATAGATTATTTATCAAAAATTATAAAACCTGACATTGGTGTAATTACTAATATTTCCTATGCTCATGCAAAAAATTTTAAGAATATTAAACAAATCGCAATGGCAAAAGCTGAGATAATTAATAATATCAATGAAGGTGGCACAATTATATTAAATTCTGATGACCATTTTTTTAATTTGCATAAAAAAATTTCTATTCGAAAAAAGTTAAAAGTTTATACTTTTGGTATCAATAAAAAAGCTCATATTAAATTAAAATTTATTAAAAAAGAAAAAAATAAATTTAAAGTTCATATAATGATAAATAATAAAAAGAAATATTTTTATATTTCGAATAATTTTGAAAATTATATCAAAAATATACTTGGCGTGATTGCTATAATTTCAGTTTTTAAAGATCCCTTAAAACTAGACAAAAATATTTTTTATAAATTTAGAGTGCCAGAAGGAAGAGGAGATATTACTAAAATAAAGTTTAAACAGAAAAAAATCAATCTTATCGATGAAAGTTATAATTCAAATCCACTATCTCTTAAATCAGCTATTGAAAATTTTAATTCTATAAAAACGAAAAATAAAAAATATATGATACTAGGTGATATGCTAGAGCTTGGTAAACATTCTAAGAACTTACATAGAAAGATATCTCCAATCATTAATTCAACACAAATTGATAAGATCAATATATTTGGCAATCATATAAAGGAAACCTTTAAAAACATTAAACCTATAAAAAAAGGTTTAATTTTAAAAGAAAGTTCACAAATAATTGATTTGATTAAAAACAAATTAAATAATAATGATTACTTAATGATCAAAGGATCAAATTCTACTGGACTGAATAAATTTACTAATCAATTAAAAAAAATGCAAAATGCTTTATAGCTTATCAACAAATTTTGTAGAAATATTTACATTTCTTAATGTCTTTCAATATTTGACTGTTAGAACAGGTCTTGCAGTTTTTACATCTATGTTTGTAGTTTTTATTATAGGCACACCCTTTATAAATTTTTTTTCAACTAAACAAATTTTGGATCCCATAAGAGAAGATGGGCCTAGTGAACATATTGTAAAAAAAATTGGCACCCCAACCATGGGAGGAGTATTAATTTTACTAGGACTTATTTCTAGTATTTTGCTATGGGGAGATTTATCTAATTATTTTATTTGGTTTTTAATTTTTATAGTTAGCTCATTTGGTATCCTAGGTGCATATGATGATTATAGAAAAATAAAATATAAAAATTCTTCTGGAGTTTCATTTACATTTAAGATTGTAGTACAAATTTTAATAGCTGTTGTAGGTATAGTTTTTTTAACTTATTTTTCAGATCATTCTAAACTTGAATATTTATATTTTCCATTTTTTAAAAACTTAATTATTAATTTAGGATGGTTTTTTATTCCTTTTTCAGTGTTTATAATAGTTGGTTCATCTAATGCGGTAAACCTAACTGATGGCCTTGATGGTCTTGCTACAGTCCCAGTTATATTAGTTGCTAGTTGTTTTGCATTTATAAGTTATGTGACTGGTAATATAGTTTTTTCTGATTATCTTCACATACCTTACATTGAGGGAATTGGAGAAGTTTCAGTTTTTTGTGGTTCAATAATAGGTTCTTGTTTGGGATTTTTATGGTTTAACGCTCCACCAGCAAAAATTTTTATGGGAGATACAGGCTCACTTGCATTAGGAGGATCTCTAGGATCAGTCGGTATAATTACTAAACATGAAATCGTTTTAGCAATTACCGGAGGATTATTTGTCTTAGAAGCAATTTCTGTAATAGTTCAGGTTGGTTCATATAAACTTACTGGTAAAAGAGTTTTTAAAATGGCACCGATACACCATCATTTTGAAAAAAAAGGCTGGCCTGAATCAACAGTAGTTATCAGATTTTGGATAATATCAATTATTTTAGCTTTGATTGGTTTAGCAACTTTAAAATTAAGATAATGTTAATTAACAAAAATAATTTTGTTAAAAAAAAAATTTTAATTTATGGATTAGGAAAAAGCGGTATTGCAAGTTATTTTTTTTTAAAAAAAAATAATAATGTTTTTTTGTATGATGACAATAAAAATATAAAAAAAGATAAAAAATTTTTTAAGAAAATAATTAATATAAAAAAGGTAAATAAAATTGATTTTGATTTTATATTAGTTAGTCCAGGGATAAATATTGAAAAATGTAAATTAAAGAATTATTTAAAACAAAATTTAAAAAAAATAATTACTGATTTAGATGTTTTCTATTTTTTTTTTCTCAAATAATAAAAATGTTACTATTACTGGAACAAATGGTAAATCGACAACTGTTAAAATTATATTTGATATCTTAAAATATAAAAAAAAAGACGTAAGATTAGTGGGAAATATTGGAAATCCAATTCTATCAGAAAAAAAAATTACAAAAAAAACAATCTTTATAATAGAAGCTTCGTCCTATCAGTTGGAATACAGTAAAAATTTTAAAGCTAATTATTCAGCAATATTAAATATTACCCCAGATCATATAGAGAGACATGGTACCTTTTTAAAATATGTAAAAGCAAAATTAAAATTAGTAAATAATCAAAGTAAAAAAGATTATTCTTTTTTAGATACAAGTAATAAATATATTAAAAAAGAGATTTATAAAAAAAAAAATTATATCAAAAGTTATAAAAGTGAACGTAAAATCAATAAAAAAAGATTTAAAAAAGATCAAAAATTCATATTTTTTAACCAAGGGAAATATGCAAAATTTATCATTTGTTTTTGCTATAACAAAAAAATTAGGTATTAAAAAAAATGATATAATAAAAATAATTAATAATTTTAAAGGACTTAAGTTCAGACAAGAGATTATTTTTAAATCAAAAAAAATTACTTTAATTAATGATTCAAAAGCTACAAGCTTTTCATCATCTATTAATATTCTTAAATCTTTAAATAAAGTTTTTTGGATTTTAGGAGGGATACCAAAAAAAGGTGATAAATTTTCGTTATCTAAAAAAGAATGTTTGAATTATAAGGCTTATATTTTTGGAAAAAATAAAAGTTTTTTTGTTAAAAATTTAAAAAATAAAATTATTTATGAAAAATTTGATAATTTATATCAAGTTTTGAAAAAAATATTTTTGGATTTAAAATTGGAAAAAGCCATAAAACAACATAGAACAATATTATTCAGCCCAGCTGCAGCTTCATTTGATAGTTTCAAAAATTTTGAAGATAGAGGTGAAAAATTTAACAATTTAATTAAGAAAATGAATTTTAAAAAATATATTTAATGGAAAATACTAATATTATATTTAAATTTTATAATGGATGGTGGAAAAATATAAATAAACCAATTCTTTTTTTGATAATTTTATTGTTTTCTCTTGGATTATTTTTTTCTTTAGTTTCAACATCTCTAATTGCTTCAGACAAACTAAATACGAATAGTTATTATTTTTTTTTTAAGCATCTGTTCTACATTGGAATAGGTTTTTTTTTCATAGTTTTTTTTTCATCAATTAAACTAGATAATTTATTCAAGATTTCATTAATTTTATTTATCGTTTGCTTAGTTTTTTTAACTCTTGTGCCAATTATAGGTATAGAAGTTAAAGGATCAAAAAGATGGTTAGATTTTTTTTTCTTACCAAGATTTCAACCTATTGAACTTTTAAAACCATTTATAATTATGATTATTGCCTTCATACTAAGTTCAGAAAAAAAAAATAATATTTATTATAAATACTTTTTAAGTTTTATAGTTATAATGCCAATAATTTTTCTTTTAATTACACAGCCAGACATCGGGCAAACTTTTTTAGTTTTTTTAACTTGGTTGAGTTTAATATTTATTTCTGGAGTGAATTTATTTGTCTTTTTTTTATTTTTTGGATTAATATTTGGACTTTTATTATATCTAATTTTCTTTATTGATAAATTTAGCTATATTTTAATAAGGCTAAAATCTTTTTTTGATCCCTCTTCAGGTAATAATTATCAATCTGAAAAAGCTTCAGAAGCAATTATAAATGGTGGTTTTTTTGGAAAAGGAATTGGAGAGGGTGTGCTTAAAAATAGAGTCCCAGAGGCTCATACAGATTACATTGTTTCAGTTATTTCAGAAGAATTTGGAGCAATTATAATAATTGTACTAATGATAATTTTTTTATTTTTTATTTATCAAGTTTTTAAGAGATTATATTTTGAAAAAAATGATCAAATAAAATTAATTTTAGTTGGCTCAATATGTTTAATACTTTTTCAGGCTTTAATACACATTGGAGTTAATATAAGGTTATTCCCAACTACTGGAATGACATTGCCCTTTTTAAGTTATGGAGGCTCTTCTATAGTAGGAACAGCAATACTATCAGGTATTATATTAAATCTTACAAGAAGAAGAGTTTCAAGTTAAATGAAAAAAAATATTCTAATTAGCAGCGGTGGTTCTGGGGGGCACATTATACCTTCAACAATAATTTATGAACATTTAAAAAATGATTTTGATGTTTTTTTAACTACTGATAAAAGAGGGGTTAGATTTCTTAAAACAGAAAAATATAAAGTAAAAATTTTTAATACTCCCAAAATATCAAAAAATTTATTTATATTACCTTTAAATTTTATTTTAATATTTTTTTTAACTTTAAAAAGTATTCTTTTTTTAAAAAAAAAGAATATAGATATTTTGATCTCAACAGGTGGTTATATGTCTTTACCATTATGTATAGCAGCAAAAATTTTAAAAGTTAAAATTTATCTTTTTGAACCTAATATGGTTCTGGGAAGAGCTAATCGTTTTTTTTTAAAGATGAGTGAAAAAATTTTTTGTTATTCTTATGATATAAAAAATTTTCCAATTGAGTTAAAAAATAAAATAATCTTAATTGATCCACTGTTAAGAAAGGAGTTTTATTCGATAAAGCAAAATGAAAATTTAACAATAGAAAATAAGATTAATTTTTTAATTATTGGCGGAAGTCAAGGTGCAGAATTATTTGATAATACTCTTAAAGATACGATAATTAATTTGAGTAAAAAATATTCAATTAAAATTTTTCATCAAACTAATAGATCTAATTTTAATAATCTTAAGTCCTTTTATGATAAAAATAATATTGAAAATCAATTATTTGATTTTAAAGATGACATTCTTGAATTTATTCAAAATAGTAATTTATGCATTACTAGAGCTGGAGCATCGACTTTATCTGAGTTAACATTTTTGAATATACCGTATTTAGCAGTGCCACTTCCTTCAGCTAAAGATAATCATCAAATGGCAAATGCTCTATTTTATAAAGATAAAAATTGCTGCTGGATAGTTAACGAACATAAAATTAATAAGGAAATTTTAACAATTAATCTTACAGATATTATTCAAAATAAAGAAGATTATTTGTTAAAAAAAAAGAATATGAAAAAATTTAGTTATCAAAATTCGTGGAATAAGATAAATCAAAAACTAAAAAGTATTTTTAATGAAAATTAAATTAGCCAAAACAGAGACTATTCATTTTGTAGGCATTGGTGGAATTGGTATGAGTGGTCTTGCTCTAATAATGAAAGGTATGGGATTCAGGATTCAAGGTAGTGATATTTCATTAAATAAAAATATAGAACGATTAAAAATGAATAAGATTAAAGTTACTTTAGGTCATAAAAAAAAAAATATTAAAAATGCAACTATTCTTGTAATTTCTTCAGCAATTAAAAATAATAATCCTGAAATATTATCTGCAAAAAAAAAACAACTTCCAATTTATAAACGAGGAGACATGCTTGCTCATATTTTTTCTCTAAAAAAAAATGTTGTGATTGTTGGTTCACATGGAAAAACTACCACAACTTCTTTGGTGGCAAGTATTTTTTCTAACACTAAATTAGATCCAACAGTCGTTAATGGAGGTGTTATAAACTCTATTAAGAATTCTGCAAAGTTAGGAAAAAGCAATTGGAGTGTATTAGAAGCAGATGAATCAGATGGAAGTTTTATAAAAATTACTCCTACGTATTCAATAATTACTAACATAGATAGAGAACATATGGATTATTATAAATCTATTGAAAGTTTAAAAAAAATATTTCAAAACTTTATAGAAAAAGTTCCTTCTTTCGGAAAATCATTTATCTGTATAGATGATAAAAATAATAATGAAATAATTAACAAGATTAAGATTAAAAATTTTTATACTTATGGGATAAACACAAAATCTCAGTTTCATATAAAGAATATAAAGCATTTAAGAAATTCATCTGAATTTGATATAAAAGTTAATTTGCCAGGGAAAAAAAATATTGTGTTTAAAAGTATAAAGATTCCACTTTTAGGTTTACATAATATTAGAAATGCGACAGCTGCTGCAGCCGTTGGATTAACAATAGGTATTTCAAAAAATATAATTAAAAAAAGTCTTAGAGATTTTAAAGGAGTTCAGAGAAGATTTAATAAAATCTTTACATTTAGAGAAACAGAATTTTATGATGATTATGCACACCACCCAACTGAGATTCAAGAATTATTGGATGGTGTTAAAAGGGGATATAAAAAACAAGAAATTGTTTCTGTATTTCAACCTCATAGAATATCTAGAATAAAAGATCTTAGAAAAGAGTTTAGCCAATCATTTAAAAATGCAGATAGTGTAATTTTATGTCCGATTTATTCTGCTGGTGAAAAATTAAAGTTAGGTTTTAAATATTATAATTTTGCTAAAGATATAGCTAAGAATTCGAATACAAAAGTTTTTATTGTAAAAAACCAAAATCAGCTTTCAAGATTTATAAAACAAAATATCTATGGAAAAAAAATTGTTATAGGTATGGGTGCAGGATCAATATCAAAATGGATGAAAGAACTTCCTAATTTAATAAAATGACGATTAATAATTTTGAAAATTTTTCTAAGATTAATAATAGTAAAATTTTTTTTAATTATGATTTAAAAAAAACAAATTGGTTTAATATTGGTGGCAAGGCCAAGGTTTTTTTTAAACCTGAAAATTTAAGTGAATTAGTCGCATTTTTAAAAGAATTTGGAAAAAGTCAAAAAATTTTTATACTTGGAGCTGGATCAAATATTCTATTGAGTGACAATAAATTTGACGGAGTTGTTATTAAATTAGGTAAAAAATTTACAAATATTTCTCTTTTAAAAGATCAAATAATAATAGCAGGAAGTGGTGTGATTGATAAAAAATTATCAGAATTTGCTTGCAACAATGGAATTGGTGGTTTTGAATTTTTAAGCTGTATTCCTGGAACGGTCGGTGGTGGATTAAAAATGAATTCTGGATGCTTTAAAAAAGAATTTAAAGATATATTATTATCAGTTCAGGCAATTGATAAATCAGGAAGAGTCTTAACAATACCATCATCAAAAATTAAATTTGGATATAGAGAAAGTAATCTTGATGATAATCTAATATTTTTAAGCGCTTCCTTTAAAGGAAAACCTAAAAATAAAAAAGAAATAGAAAATCAAATAAATTTTTTAAAGAAAAAAAAAGATGAAACACAACCAACTAAAATTAAAACTGGAGGAAGTACTTTCAAAAATCCTATAGACCAAACTAATAAAAAAGTATGGGAACTAATTAAAGAGTGTGTTCCCTCAGGTAAAAGTTTTGGTGAAGCTAAAATTTCAACAAAACATTGTAATTTTTTTATTAATGAGAAAAATGCGAGTTTTAATGATATGAAAAATTTAATTGAATTTGTTAAAAAAAAAGTAAAAATAAAAACAGGAATTAAACTTGAAACAGAAATTAAAATTATTGAATAAAACTAAGATTAAAAAAGTTTTAATTTTAGGCGGAGGTATATCAAAAGAAAGAAAAATTAGTTTAAATACTGCGAAAAGTGTATTTAAAGTTTTAATAAAAAAATATAAAGTGAAGATTTGTGAGCCAAATGAAAATTTAATTAAAAACTTGAATATATTCAAACCAGATGTAGTTTTTAATGCTTTACATGGCCAATTTGGAGAAGATGGTTATATTCAGACAATTTTGGAATCTCAAAAATTTAAATATACGCATTCAGGAGTTTTAGCTTCAGCTATTGCGATGGATAAAGAAATTTCTAAGAAGATTTATATAAAGAATAAAATTTTAACACCAAAATATTTTAAGTTTAAATTTGATGATAACAAAAAAATTGATAAAAGTATTATATCAAAAATACAGAAGAAATTGAATTTTCCTGTTGTTATTAAACCTATTAATGAGGGCTCAAGTGTTCATGTATATATATGTAATAAAAAAGATTTAATTAAAAATTTGAAAAAATTGATTATGTATAAAGAGATTTTGATTGAAAAATTTATACCAGGAAGAGAAATACAAGTTGCTATAATGGGAAAAAAAAAATTGGGTTTAATAGAATTGAAACCAAGAAGAAAATTTTATGATTATGAAGCGAAATATAGTGTAAAAGCAAAAACAAAACATATTATACCAGTCAATATGTCTTCTAAAAATGCAACAAAAGTAATGAATATTGCTTTGAGGGCTCACAATTTAATTGGATGCAGAGGAGTAACAAGATCAGATTTTAAATTTTATAAAAATAAATTTTTTTTATTAGAGACAAATACTCAACCCGGAATGACAAATCTTTCCTTAGTGCCTGAAATTGCTTCATATAATGGAATAAGTTTTATTAATTTAGTTGAGTGGATTTTAAGAGATGCTTCAATTAATAGATAGGAAAAACCGTGTTTTTTTATACTTTGTAATTCTAATTTTATTAAGTTCAATTAATAATAAAAACTTTTTAAACGATAAAAGATCTTTTTTACTAATAAATAATATTAATGTTACAGGACTTTCAAATGAGGAAAATATTAAAGTAGCCAAAAGTTTAAGTTCTTTTTTAAATAAAAATATTTTTTTTATTAATAAAGAGGATATAAAAAAAATTTTATTAAGAAATAATTTAATAGAGTTATTTAATGTTAAAAAAAAATATCCTAATTCAATTAATATTGATGTAAAAAAAACAGATTTTTTAGCAATTACTCTTAAAAATAATCAAAGTTTTTTTATCGGATCTAATGGAAAATTAATTAAGTATAATGATTTGAATAAAACTTTACCATTTGTTTTTGGAAAACTTGATTATAAAAATTTCGTAAATTTTAAAAGTATTATTGATAATTCAGAGTTTGAATTTGATCAAATTGAATCATTATATTTTTTTCCTTCAAATAGATGGGATATTAAAACTGTTGATGGAATAGAGATTAAGCTACCTGAAAAAAATTTATTAAAAGCTCTCACAATTGCCCATAAAATTAAAAATAGTGAAGACTTTAATAAAAATAAGATTATTGATTTGAGAATTTCAGATAATATCATTGTAACACCATGACTGATAAAAATTTTGATATTTATTTTGATTTAGGTTCTTCCAAAATAAGAGCCTCAGCATTTAAAAAAGATTCTTCTGAAAATTTTACAATTGAAAATGAATGTTTATCAAGTCTAAATCTTAAAAAATTAAATTTACTAAATGCTGAACACGTAATTGAAAAAAGTATTTTACAAATTGAAAAAAAAATAGATGAATATATTGATGATATTAATTTATTAGTTGATAGCGCAGATGTATTATCTATTGGATTATCAGTATTAAAAAAAAATGAAAATAAGAAAATTAATAAAGAAGAAATCCAATATTTAATACAAAGTGCAAAACAACAAGTTTTAAGATCAAATACAGATTATAGTATATTACATATCATAGTTACAAATTATAAAATTAATAATATTGATTATGTTTTTTTGCCTACTGATATTAATGAGTGTAATCAATTTTCTATTGATATAATTTTTATATGCTTTCCTAAGGAACTAATTAAAAATTTTGAAGAATTATTCAATAAAAAGGATGTTTCCATAAAACAAATTTTATTTTCAAGTTATGTAAAGTCACTAAATTACAAGGATCAATTAGGATTTTATAATGAGTCAGCATTTATAGATATAGGTTATGAAAAAACTTCAATTATTTATTTTAAAAAACAGAATTTTTATTTTTTTCATATTTTACCAGTAGGTGGTCACCATATTACAAAGGATATATCTAAAGTTTTAAATATTGATTTAATAAAAGCAGAAGAAGCTAAACTTAATTTTGATAAAGATAATGATTTCTTAAAAAAAAATGGTTTATCTCTAGAAATAATTAAAAAGATAATATTCGCAAGAATCGAGGAGATTCTAGAAATAAGTACAAAATTTATTTCAAGACATGAAAAATCAAATGATTTAGATCAGCTAAGATTAGTTTTAATGGGAGAAGGTTCAAAAATTTTATCTAATAAATACAGACAAGATATTTCGATTTCAAATGATATAGATTTATTTGACGAGACTCCTCTAGACATATGTGAATCAGGGCTAAAGGTAATCAAAGGACAAAGTAAACAAGAGGTTGTAATAGTGCCTAAAAAGATTGAAAAAAAAGGTTTTTTTGAAAAACTTTTCCATTTTTTTAAATAAAAACTGTATTTTCTTGTAACATAAGTTGTTTTTTAAAGTTCAGATTTAAAATTTATATTAATTTAATGTCAGTTTTAAATCAAAAAACACTAAAGAGTAATATTAGCATTAAAGGTGTAGGTCTTCATAGTGGTAAGATAGTTAATATGATGATCAAGCCTGCAAAGCCTGATACAGGCATAGTTTTTAAAAGAACTGATCTAAAAAAAAATAATTATATATCGACTAGTGTCTATAATGTAAGCAAAGCTATACTTTGTACGACTATTGCAAATGATGAAGGTGTAAGCGTTTCAACTGTTGAACATTTATTAGCAGCATTATTTGGAATGAACATCGACAATGTTTTAATTGAGATAGATAATGAAGAAATTCCTATTTTAGATGGATCAGCAAAAGTTTTTGTAAATGAAATTAATAAAGTTGGTTTAGAAATAAGTTCAAGCCCCATTAAGATCATAAAAATTAATAAAGAAGTAACATTTAAAGATGGAAAAAAATTTATTTCAATTAAACCTAATAAGATTAGCTTAGAAATTGATTTTGAAATTAAATATTCAAACCCTTTAATTGGAAATCAAAGAAATGTTATTAATGTTTATGAAGATGATTTAACAGATGTTTTTAATTCAAGAACATTTTGTCTTTATGAAGATATTGAAAAATTGAAAGAAATGAATTTAGGAAAAGGCGGCAGTTTAGATAATGCGTTAGTAGTTAAAGAAAACAAGATTTTAAATAAAGATGGATTAAGAAATAAAAAAGAATTTGTAAATCATAAAATTCTGGATTGTATGGGAGACCTATATTTGTCTGGACATAAGATAATAGCTAAAATTATTTGTTCTCAAGGGGGGCATAAATTGACTAATGAATTACTAAAAAAAGTTTTTATGGATAGTAGCAATTATTCTATTATAGAAATCAAAGAAAAAAGCCTACCGCACACTTTCATTAATAAAAATTTACTAAAATCAATAGCATAAAATCCTAGGGTTTATTAAATAATCTGTTAAAAATTCTAGATGGGAAAGATTGTAATTTTTATATTAATTTTTTTTATTCCTTTAAATTCTTGTTCTAAGAAAGAGGAAAAAATATCTATAATTGAAGAAAAAGATATAGAGCTTCAAATGATTGCAGCTTACAAAGATGCACTGAAAGAACTTGAAGCTGGCGATGGACTTTATGCAGCTAAAAAATTCAATGAAGCTGAAATTTTATATCCACAATCTGAATGGGCACCAAGATCTTTGTTAATGGCTGCGTATTCATTATATGCTGGAAGTTATTACTATGAAGCGATTTCTGAATTAGAAAGATATATAAAAACTTATCCTAATAGTAAAAATATTAGTTATGCACACTTCTTGTTAGCAATGTGCTATTATGAGAGCATTGTTGATGAAAAAAAAGATATGATGTCTCTTTTAAATGCTCAGAAACAATTTAATTTTATTTTAGAAACTTACCCTGATACAGATTTTGCCATGGATGCCAAATTTAAATTAGGTTTAATAACAGATGTGCTAGCATCAAAAGAAATGTATATTGGTAGATATTATATCCAAAAAGAAAAATGGATACCTGCTATTAATAGATTTAAAAATGTAATCAATAAATATGGAACGACTATATTTGCAGAAGAAGCATTACATAGGCTGGTTGAAATACATTACAAGATAGGATTGATTAATGAGTCAGAAAAATACGCTAGTTTATTAGGTTATAATTATCAGTCTAGTGAGTGGTATGCAAAATCTTATAAGGTTTTTAATAAAGAATACAACATTCAACTAAAAAAAAATAAAAAGAAAAATAAAAAATTTTTACGCAAAAGATTAAAAAAACTCTTTAAAAAATAATGGAGACAAGTCAAATAAAAAAAATTTATAAAGAAAAAATAAAATTATACTTAAAGTACAATAAATTTTATTATGATAAAAGTAGATCTCTTGTCGATGATAGTGAATTCGATAATTTAAAAAAAGAAATTTTACTTTTAGAAAAAAAATATACTTTTTTAAAAAGTGATAACTCTCCCTCTAAATTAGTAGGATATATACCATCAAAAATTTTTAAGAAGGTTAAACATAAAGTGCCAATGCTGTCTTTATCTAATGCCTTTGATGAAGAAGATTTAAAAAATTTTGAAAAAAAAATTTGTAATTTTTTGAGTTTAAAAAAAATGATAGATATTGAATATAGTGCAGAACCTAAGATTGATGGTATTTCAGCTTCATTGATTTATAGAGATGGAAAATTTTATCAAGGTCTTTCAAGAGGAGATGGCTCAGAAGGAGAAGATATAACTGAAAATTTAAAAACTATTAAGGATATTCCTGATGAGATTTTAATAAAAAATTTTCCAAATAATATTGATATACGTGGTGAAGTGTATATCAAAAATAGTGATTTTAAATCTCTAGATATAAAATTTGCCAATCCTAGAAATGCAGCGTCTGGTTCATTAAGACAAAAGGATCCAAATAATACAAAAAAAATTCCCTTAAGATTTATTGCTTATAGTTATGGATATTCAGAAAACATTAGTATTAATAAACAATCTGAACTTCTTTCAAATTTAAAGCTATGGGGTTTTCAGATTAATAAATTTAATAAAACTATTGTAGGTATTAATAATCTATTAGAATTTCATAAAAAAATAGAGTCAATGAAAAGTAAAATAGATTTTGATATTGATGGCATTGTTTATAAAGTTAATGATTTTGATCTGCAAAAAAGATTGGGCTATGCATCCAATGCTCCGAGATGGGCTATAGCACATAAGTTTTCTGCAAACAGCTCTATATCTAAAATTTTAAATATTGAAATTCAAGTTGGAAGAACTGGAGCATTAACTCCAGTCGCAAAGATTAAGCCAGTCAGAATTGGAGGAGTAATGGTTTCTAATGCTACTCTTCATAATGAAGATGAAATTATAAGAAAAGACATTAGAATTGGAGACACTGTTACAGTTGAAAGAGCTGGAGATGTAATACCACATGTATTATCAGTAGATTCACTTAAAAGAAAAAAGAGTTCGCAAAAATTCAATTTCCCTAAAAAATGTCCATCTTGTGGGTCACTAACTATAAAAGATTTTAACGAAACAACTAAGAAAAATGATGCTGTAAGAAGATGTACAAGTGAAGGATATGAATGTGAAAAAATTGCAATAGAAAAAATTAAACATTTTGTATCTAAAGAGGCATTCAATATTGATGGATTTGGAAAAAAAATAGTTGAAAATTTTTGGAATCTTAATTTGGTAAAATTTCCACAAGATATTTTTAAATTAGATTATAAAAAAATAAAGTCTTTAGATGGCTGGGGAGAATTATCTGTGTCAAATTTAAAATATTCGATTGATCAAAAGAAAACGATTTCACTCGAAAAATTTATCTATTCATTAGGAATAAGACATATAGGCCAAGAAAATGCAAAACTTATAGCTCGACATTTAAAAACTTCAGCTAATTTTTTTGAATTAGCCAATGATAAAGAAATGCAAGACATTTTAAATATTGATGGTATTGGTGATACACAAATAAAATCCATTAAAAGCTTTTTTTCAAACAAAGATAATCTAAAAGTATTATCTGAAATTAAAAAAGTTCTTATTATAAATGATGTTATACAGATAAATCAGAGAGGACCTTTAAAAAATAAAACATTTATGCTTACTGGTAAGTTGATTGGAATTAGTAGAGCAGAGGCAAAATCACTAATTGAGCAGAATTCTGGTAAAATAATAAGTAATGTTAACAAAAAACTGGATTACTTAATAATTGGTGAAAAACCTACTAGCAAAAAAGTCAATACCGCAAAAGAACTAAAAATTAATATAATTAATCAGGATGAATGGATGAAAATGTTAAATAAGAGAGGCTAACCACTTTCTCTCTTTTTGATTCAAAAGTTTAGAATATTTTGAGTAAATATCTAAATGATATCTGAATAAGTAATCTTTTTCTTTTTTATTAAGTAAACTTTCATTTATCAGTTCTTTCTCTATAGGAGCAAAGGTTAAATTTTCAAAGCATAATTTATTTTTATTTTTTTTTACATAAACTAAATTTTCTATTCTAATTCCATACTCACCTTTTTTATAATAACCTGGTTCATTACTTAAGATCATACCTTCTTTAAATTTTACTGAATTATATTTTGATATTGATTGAGGGCCTTCATGGACATTAAGAAAAAAACCAACGCCATGTCCTGTTCCATGTTCATAATCAAGACCAATTTCTTTTAAGAATTTTCTAGCTCTAAGGTCAATTTTTTTTCCAGTATTAATCTTATTAAGATTTGTTTGTAAAACAGCTATATGGCCTTTTAAAACTTTAGTGAAAATCTTTTTTATATTTTTTTTTTGTTGTGAGAAACAAATGGTTCTTGTTACATCAGTAGTCCCAAATTTATATTGTCCACCAGAATCACATAAAAAAATATCATTTTTCTTAATAATTTTACTGGCTTTTTTTGAAGCTCTATAATGCACAATAGCCCCATTGGCTCCAGAACCAGCAATTGTATTGAAACTTGGATATAAATATTTTTTGCTAAGTTTACGAAATTTTTCTAATTTGTTTTGGGCATCAATCTCAGTTATTTTTTTTTTATTAATTTTTTTAATCCAAAAAATAAATTTTGTTAAAGCAAGACCATCTTCAAAATGTGCATTTTTCATATGATTTATTTCTACTGGATTCTTGATAGATTTAAATTCATAGCAGGGATCATCTTTTTTTAAAACTTTAAAATTAGATTTAATTATTTCTTCATTTGAAATAGAACAAGATTTAGCATCAATAATAAATTTTTTTCCTTTTAATCTTTTAATTAAATTTGAAAATTCATTATTTTCAAATATATAATTTGATTGAATTTTTTTACTATTAATTATTTTTACGGTCTTTTTTTTACTTGATATTAAAAATATTTTTCTCTTATTGCTGATAATTAAATGACAATTAGGTATTGGGCTGTTGGGATTATCATTTCCTCTAATATTAAGTATCCAAGCTACATTTTCAGGAGCACTTATGAAGAGATAATCTGATTTATATTTTTTTAAATACTTTGAAATTTTATTAATTTTTGATTTAAAAGATTCTCCAACTATTTTATCATCTAAAGAAAAAAAAGGTTTAGTTTTATATATTTTCGTCTTATAAATTTGATCAATTAAATTTTCATTTATAGGAACCAAATTAACTGATTTTTTAAATAAAAATTCAAGTTGTTTTTTTGTAAATAAACTTGGATCAAATCCAAGTTTGATGTTTTTAATAATTTTATATGGAAGTGTTTTGTGAATTTCAATTATTTTAAAATTATTCCCAGACTCTTTTTTAGCCTGAATAGTGTACCTACCATCTACAAACAAGTAATTTTTCAATTTTAAAATAATTGCCAAACCAGCAGAACCACTGAAATTTGAAATTATATTTAGTCTATCTTTTACAGCGTATTCTGAAAAAAATTCATCATTTTTAGGAACTACATATCCTTGAATATTTAAATATTTAAATTTTTCCCTAAGTTGTTCAATTCTTTTTTTTATCATTTAATTCTTTTTTGGTATCTGATCCAACCAGGACTCCTTATTCCTTCTTCAATTTCAAAGTCTTGATTAAATTCAAAATCTTCATCAGCACTATTTTCGTCAAAAAAGCTATTTTTTTCTATATTTTTTTCAGGCAATTCATCAAGGAATCTTGAAGCCATACTATCAATCCAATCTCCTTGATAAAATCTATTCATTGAAAAAGAGATTAAAGCAATTTTTTTGGCTCTTGTTATACCTACGTAAGCCAACCTTCTCTCCTCTTCAAGTCCATTTTGGCCTTTTTCTTCAATTGATTTTTGATGAGGAAATAATCCTTCTTCCCATCCAGGTAAAAAAACTACATCGAATTCCAATCCTTTTGAACCATGCATAGTCATTAAATTTACTTTTTCTCCTTCCCAGTCTTGGTCTATTGATGTTGCTAAAGCAACATGTTCTAAAAAACTTTCTAGGTTATCAAATTCTTTCATTGCGCTTAATAATTCTTTAATGTTTTCTAATCTATTTTCGTTTTCTAAATCTTTTTTATTTTTCAATACTGCAGAATATCCAGATTCATCTAGTACTAATTGTAGTAACTTTACGTGATTAATTTTTTTTATTTTTAAATCGTTTCTCCATTTTTGCATTAAACCCAGAAATGAATTTAGGCCTATTTTTGTTTTTGGTTTTATTAAATTTAGTTCTATAAGTTTTTTAGAAGCAGCTTCTAAACTTAAAGAATTTTTTTTTGAATATTCATGTATTTGTTTAATAGTTGTATCACCTATTGATCTTTTTGGATTATTAACAATTCTGTCAAATGATAGATCATCTCTTTCTTGATTGATTAATCTTAAATATGCAACACAATCTTTAATCTCTGCTCTTTCATAAAATTTAATTCCACCTAGAATTCTATATGGCAAACCTATTTTGAGAAAGCGTTCTTCAAATTCTCTTGTTTGGAAAATTGCTCTCACTAAAATAGCAATATTATTTAGTTTATATTTTTTTTTAAGTTTTTTTTCAATTTCATCTGCGACTCCAATGGCTTCATCTTTACCATTTTTAAAACAATTTAGTTTAACTAAATCTCCATCGTCTTTTGTGGCTTTTAAGTTTTTTCCCACCCTATTTTGATTATTTGATATTAAATTGGATGCAGCAGATAATATATTTTGTGAAGATCTATAATTTTCTTCCAATCTTATTATTTTTGTATCATGATAAATTTTGTCAAACTCTAGAAAATTTTTTATTTCTGCTCCTCTCCAACTATAAATAGATTGATCGTCATCACCTACACAACATATATTTTTTTCTTTATTTACTAACAGATTTAACCATTTATTTTGAATAAAATTTGTATCCTGATATTCATCAACTAAAATATATTTAAAATTTTTTGTGTAAATTTCTCTTATATCAAGATTTTTTTCTAATATTTGTACACAATGTAAAATTAAATCACCAAAATCACAGGCATTTAAATCTAACAATTTTTTTTGATAAATTTTATAAAGAGGCAATATTATTTTTTCAAAAACGTCTTTTTTATTTGGAATTACTTGATTAGGGTAAAGCCCTTTATTTTTCCACTTATCAATTATTGATAAAATATATTTTGGAGCTAATTGTTTGATATCAATATTTTCAGATTTACATATATTTTTTATTAAACTTATTTGATCATCTTGATCTATTATTGTAAAATTTGAATTTAGGTTGGCCGCTTTAGCATGTTTTCTTAAAATTTTAACACAAATCGAATGAAAAGTTCCTAGCCAAGGTAAACCTATAGCTTCTTTATGAAGTAGATTACTGACACGACTCTGCATTTCTTTTGCAGCTTTATTTGTAAAGGTTACTGACAAAATTTGATTAGGAAATGCTTTTTTTTGTTTGATAATGTGAGCAATTCTTGAGGTAAGAACTTTTGTTTTACCAGATCCGGCTCCAGCAACAATTAATAAAGGTCCATTAAGATATAAAACTGCTTCTTTTTGGGCTTTATTTAGATTATTTATATATTCAGAGTTTATCATTTTTAATTTATCATTATAAAACAATTAATCGTTTCATGAAAAATATTAAATTTAATACTTATAAAAAAATTAATAAACTAAATAATTATTTTACAGAACAATTCAACAAAATTAGTAATTTTCGAAGAAGTAAATTTGTTAAAATTAGTAATTTTAATAAATTATTAATTTTATTAATAAGCTTCTTATTTTTATATTTATTCTATTTATCAATACCAACATTATACAATAAAGGAGATCTACAAAAAAATTTTACTAGCAAATTATTAGAAGAATTTAGATTAAATATTAGTTTTTCTCCAGAAATAACATATTCTATTTTACCATCACCACACTTTATAATTGAAAATGTTAAAATTTTTAACAATGATAATGATAGTCCAAAAGAATTAAGTCAAATTAAAAAGTTAAAAATTTTTATACATCAAACCAACTTTATTCATCAAAATAAATTAAAAATAAAAAAAATCGTATTAGAAGAAGCTAATTTTTCAATTTCAAAAATTGATCTAGATTTTTTTAAAAACTTTTTTAAAAATAAATTTTCTGAAAAAAAACTTTTTATATTAAATAGTAAAATATTTTATAAAAATATTAAAAATGAAACTATTTCAATTCTAGGAATTTCTAAATTAAGTTTATTATATAATCAAAGAAAATTAATTAATGAGATAGTTTCTAAAGGAAAAGTATATAATATTCCTTATAATTTAAAATGGACTAAAGATTTTAAAAATAAAAAAGAATCAATAATGAATCTTAAAATTAATGATCTTAATTTAGAAATGAAAAATATAAATTCTGATTTTAACCAAAATGATTTACTATATAATGTTATAAAAATTGGAAATACTAAATTAGAAACAGAATATAAAATTTTACAAAATAAATTAGAATTTAAGTCTGATAGTTCCAAAATTTATAATGGAAATTTGAGTTATGAAGGTGAAATTTTTCTTAATCCCTTTGATCTAAAATTATTTTTAGATATTGAAAAATTAGATTTAAAAAAAAGTTTGATAACACTAAATTTATTTCGACAATTATTAAAATCTAACTTATTATTTAATCAAAATTTAAATGCTAATATTAAAATAGATTTAAATGAAATTTCTAACAATAAATTAGTTGATTCATTAAATCTTTTTTTAAACTTACACAATGGAAACATTAACTCTGATAATTCTTATTTATCAAGCAATAAAATAGGAAATTTAATTTTAACTAATTCAAGCTTAGAAAATATTACAAATGAACTTATTTTTAGAGGAAGTTTTAACTTAGTTGTAAATAATCAAGATAAATTTTATAGAACCTTTCAAATATCAAAAAAAAATAGAAAAAAATTAACAAATATTTTTTTTGATCTTGATTTCAATTTTTTTAATAATGAATTAAAAATATTAGATTTTAGAATTAATGATTTAAATGATGAAATTAATGAAGAAGTTTTAAGAACTATTGAAAATTTAAATCTTCATAAAGATAATGAGATTAAAAATTGGATTGATTTAAAAAATTTTGTTAATAAAATATTTATTAGTTATTCTGGGTAAATCATTTTTTTTGGATTGACAATTTTTTCATAGTCTTTTTCTTTTATAAGTCCAGTTTTTAAAGTTTCTTGTTTGAGTGTTGTTCCATTCTTTAAAGCCTTTTTGGCAATTTTTGCTGCATTATCATATCCAATATGTGGTGCTAATGCTGTAACCAACATTAATGAATTGTCTAAATGTTCTTTAATTTTTTTTTTATTTGCTTTTATTCCTTTTATACAAAATTGAGAAAAATTTTTTGTGCTGTCTGATAATAATTTAATTGATTGTAAAATATTATGTGCAATTAAAGGCTTAAATACATTTAATTCAAATTGTCCATGAGAACCTGCCATTGTAATTCCATTATGATTTCCAATAACTTTTACACAAACCATTGTAACTGCTTCGCTTTGGGTAGGATTTACTTTTCCTGGCATAATTGAAGACCCTGGTTCATTTTCTGGCAAAAGTAATTCACCATAGCCCGCTCTAGGTCCAGATCCTAAAAACCTTATATCATTTGCTATTTTCATTAAACAAACTGCAGCTGTATTTAATGTTCCAGAAAAATTAACAATTGGATCATGG
>MDSW01011083.1_pt1 | contig 25156 bp, 22 predicted proteins | sample 811171 | NCBI WGS metagenome assembly MDSW01 (sample SAMN05326641, study PRJNA326480) | marine metagenome | isolation source: seawater | place: Atlantic Ocean: North West | collected 2012 | reverse complement strand
TTTCATCCTCATATTTATCTTCATACAGCTTCCTAATAGGCCGAGGCCCTATGATACTTAGATTTCCATTCAAAACATTCCAAAGTTGAGGTATTTCATCTAAATGATACTTCCTAAGAAATTTACCCACCGGTGTTATGCGTGGATCATGATCAATAATAATTGCTGGCTCTCCATCAATGTTAGGCTCATGAATTAGAGTTCTGAATTTTATTATTTCAAACTCTTGCTTCTTGAAACCTACTCTTTTTTGTCTAAATAAAATGGGTCCCGGAGATGTAAAATATATCAGGCAAGAGGCAAGAATAAATATTGGGAATAGTAAAATTAATCCACTTATTGAAATTGCAATATCCAAGAATCTTTTGAATTTATCAAAAGCAAAGCTTGAATAAATCATTGGGTATATAGAGTTAACAAGATATTTACTTGAGTCCTGTGAAATTGGAAAACGAGAAAAAACTCTCTCATAGAAAGAAACAGAATCGCAAATAGACCTGGTATGCAGGGATGATGGTTTATAGAAATAGCTGAAAACTGTATCTGGATCAATCTCGCTTGAATAAACAACTTCATCAAATAGAAAATCTTGCAAATCCGATGATTCATTTTCAAGTTTGGAATTATATGATTCTATATCATCAACTTTTTCTATAACCTTGAATCTTTTACTCTTATTAATTAGATGCTCAAATATCTCTATTACAACATCATCAGAACCGATGATTAAAATTTTTTCACTTCTATAAAAAAATATACTTCTAATTAAAAACCTAGATAAGAAAAAAAATATAGAAATGATAAAAATATAAACAAGCACTGTTTTGTGAATTATTTCAGGATACTGAGCTAGATAACTAACCAAAGATAGAATTAATGACATCGGCAAAACAGTTATCAACATTCTATAAAATAGATACCGAGATTTAATATATCTCTCAGAATAAGCTCCTAAGAGAAAGTAAATTATTGTTTGAAAAATAACAAAGAAGAAAAGGTTAATTAATAATCCATTTGTACTTGTCTGAAGAGAGCCAGAAATTAACATTATAGATAATGCTAAAGAGGTCAATATTAATGTTATATCTATTGATAGAATCAATACTTTTATAAATACATTTTCTCTCTTATTGCTCACTCAATTTGTTTCTATACTTCAGGTATGTAATTATTATCCAGTCCATCAATGGCTGATTGACCCATAGCAATTATTGCCTCTATAGAACTGCCACCTATATGTGGAGTAGAAATAAAGTTATCAAGTCTTAATAATTTGTCATCTTCAGGTGGCTCAATGGAGAAAACATCAAAAGCTGCTGCTGCTAAAGCTGAAGAAACTAAAGCTGTTCTAAGTGCATACTCATCTACCAAACCTCCTCTGGCTGTATTAATAAGAACTGCTGTAGGCTTCATCAACAACAATCTTTCAGCATTGATTAGATTCTTTGTTGAATCATTTAATGGCACATGAATTGAGACTATATCAGATACAGATAATAGATCATCCAAAGATAAGGTGGTAATTCTATATTCTTTGAAGAATTCTGGATAATCTAGAATATCATTAACAAAAATTTCGCATTCAAATGGCTGCAATAATTTAATAAGATCTTTTCCGACATGACCGCAACCAATAATACCTACTTTTTTATTGGTAAGCTGACTACCTATATGCTGCCTCCATCTATTAGATAGAACCTCTTCATTAGCATATTTAATATGCCTCAAAGAATTTATAATTAGTGAAAGCGCTAGCTCTGATACAGATCTTTTGTTAACCCCTCCTTCCCAGCCTAACCTTACATCATGGCTTTTTAAGGCATGCATATCAATCATGTCCAAACCTACTCCGTACTTACTAATTACCTTCAGCTGCTCCAGATTGGATAAGATTTTATCTGTTATCCTTTCAAGTGCTATTATCGCTTTTGTATGCCCCTTTAAGAAATCAATTAGAGTTTTGTCTGATAAAGATAAGCCCTGGTCATTGAAGGTTACATTCTTATATTTAGATAACAACAGAGATCTCAGTTCTTGATTGCGAGAAAAAGAACGAGAACAAACAGCAACTCTATCTTCTGAATTCATATTCTGTAACCCATGAAAAATTGCTTACATTGGTCTCTAAATTCCTCATCTGGATCAATTAAATGTTTTTTTATTTCAACATCTTTTCCTGATGGGAAAATTAATGCTAAATGAGTAGAAGTATTCTTTTTATCTTTAAGTAATGCTTGATAAAACGGCTCAAATTCGATTTTAGTACTTTGGAACATCTGGTAATTTTTGGAAAGTAACTTATTCATTCTTCTGTAATCATCGCTACTAATCAGATTTCTTTCAGACGCTATATAATTGGCCATATCCATACCAATTGTTATTGCTATACCATGAGGAATTGAGAAATTTGTGGCTGACTCAATAGCATGGCCAAAGCTGTGTCCATAGTTAAAGATATTTCGTATACCTTTGTCAAACTCATCTTCTTCAATATATCGTTTCTTGATAAGGAGAGAATCATAGATATACCTTTCTAGTAAAACATCATCATCGAGTAACTTGTTATAGTCCTTAGAAATTGAGTTATAAGATGATGGGCCATCAATAGCATGAACCTTGATCATCTCCCCTATTCCTGATTGAATATCCTTAGATTCCAGAGTCTTCAAAAAATGAGTGCTAAGTATTATTCTTTTTGGTGGCTCAAAGGTTCCGAGTATATTTTTTGTTTCGCCCAGATTTATAGAGCTTTTAGATCCAATACATGAATCAGCTTGCGCCAAAAGAGTAGTTGGCATAAAAACCCAATCGATCCCTCTGAGTATTGTGCTAGAAATAAAGCACGAAATATCCTGAGTAATTCCACCTCCAATAGCTACTATCTTGTGATTCCTTTTAATTCCAGAAACTACGAGATGATTGAAAATAGGAATGATTCTTTCGATTGACTTATTTTCTTCGGTAGCTTCAACCAAATATTTACTTTTGCCCTCATTAACAAAAGCCAATTCTTCCCTATAAAGAGATTCAACTTTCTTATCAATAATGAAATGGTTTTCTGAATTCATAATAGAAGATCCAATCTCTCTGAAGTCATTAATAATTTTCAGAGAATACTGTCCCTTGTAAGAATTTATTTCTATTGAATTAGGAACGACTAAATCCTCCATCTATAGCAATGTTCTGACCTGTGACATATGTATTTTTATCACTGCATAACCAAAGAACAAGCTCCGATATCTCTTGAGTCTCTGCCATTCTTTTCATAGGTATTATTGTTTGTAATTCTGCAATTTGCTTTTCATCAAGAATTTTTCTTGTTAGCTCTGTATCGGTAAAACCTGGAGAAATAGAATTAGCAATTATACCGTCCTTAGCATGCTCGAGCGCTATAGATAGAGTCAATCCATCTAATCCAAATTTACTTGAAGAGTAAGCTGCTCTATATTCCTTGCCTATTTTGCCCCATATTGATGAGATAGATAGAATTCGTCCCCAACCATTATCTCTCATGTGAGGTATTACTGACTGAGATAAGAGCATTGGAGTATACAAATTAACTTTGTGTATCCTAGAAAAGTCATCGCTTTTTATATCTACAAATTTTGAAATCTTATTGACACCAACATTGTTAATTAGAATATCTGGCTTAACCTTCTTTAAGAAATCAGTGCAGTTATATATATCCGAGTCATTTGAGAAATCTGCAATAAAATAATCATCAAAAATATCTTGATTTAAAACACTATTTTGTGAATCCCTAGATGAGCCAATTACATATGCTCCAGCTTCTTTAAAGTTTTGAGCAATAGAAAGTCCTATTCCTTTTGAAGAGCCAGTAATAAAAACCTTTTTATTATTGAATTTCATAAAGATTTATAATGGCATTAGATATTAAAACTTTATCTTAGTTATATTACTACTATCATTAATATTTTTTAGTCTCAAATATTGAGCAAGCATATGCATCAGGCTTTGGTGAATATCTTCTACAATCCCATAGTTATTTATACCAATATGTATAGAAAGATCGCTAATGTCTTTGGCCTTACCCCCATCAAAACCAACAAAACTAATTGTTTTAAGGCCCATGCTTTTAGCCTTATTTATGCAATTAATAATATTCTCACTATTACCACTGCTGGAAACACAAATTAAGATATCTTCACTTGATGCATATTTCTCTAGTTGAAATGAGAATACCTCACCATAGCTTATATCATTTGCTATTGCAGTTACTGTTGGAACATTGCTTGATAAAGAATGAATGATTGGTTGTATAGATGATGAATCAGCAGTGCCCTTTAGAAAATCACACACAAAATGTTCTGAGATTGCACATGAGCCTCCATTTCCACATGTAAAAATTGTCCTGGCATCATGAATTTTTTCATCCATTAATGTCGCAATCTTATTGAGCTCTTGAAAATCAATAGACTCAAAGCCTCTCTGAATACCTAAACTGTAGTCTTTAATAAAAAGGCTTAGGTCTTTATGTTTTTCTTCTGGAAAGTTCATAAGCTATATCACTAATCTAAATATCAATTTTTTCTGGATCTTGAATATCATATTCTATACTCCATCTTCGATCATTATAATAAATTTTATTTACAAGTTTCATCGTCTGGAAAGCATCATAAGATGAACTACTACTCACCTCTTTTTCATCAAGTATACAATTTACAAATAGCTCAATCTCACTATCCCAAGAAGGATCCTTATTATAGGTTCTAACTTCTTGAACAGGATCTCCATTATCTTCATCGGGATTTGCATTAATAATTGTAAGAGTTTCAGACCCATAACTCTTTGAGCCAGACAGAATTCCTCCTAAGACTAAGCTACCTTTCTGAAGATTTATCTCCAAATTAAACCTATGTCGCCATTGTGTTGCTGAGGAATGAAGCATGCCTACTATACCATCATTTGTTTTCATTAATGCGTATGCATTATCTTCGACATCATAGCCCCAGTGACTATTGGATACGAAACTGTGGACCTCAATAAATTCTCCCGCCATCAATCGCATAAGATCAACCATATGTATACCTTGATCAAGCAACACACCGCCTCCTGCTATTTCTCTTTTTGTCCTCCAAACAGGCTGATTGAAAGTTATGAGCTTTGATTTGCCATAGACCCCTCTAAGATTGATAATTTTTCCGAAATTTCCTGAACTAATAATCTTAATAGCTTCCTGAACTGAATCATGAAATCTGTGGTTAAATCCATACATTAATTTCAATCCTAGATTTTCTTTTTCAACCTCAATTACTGAATGAATATCATTTAGATCTCTCCCTGGAGGCTTCTCACAAAAAACATGTAACCCTTTTTGCAATCCTAAGATTGTTGCATCTGCGGCAACGTCATTTGTTAAGCAAACTATCAAAACGTCTATCTGCTCATTTATTAAACTCCTGTAGTTATCGAAGAAGTTGATGCCATCTTCTGTTCTTCCGCTTTTATCAAATGTTTGATCGCAAATAGCTACTAATTCTAAATTTGGATTATTATTTACGCACTGAGCTCTTCTTTTACCAACGACGCCATAACCTGCTATACCAACCTTAAGTATTCTATTCATCTCGATTTCTATTTTTGTATCTTGCCCAGAACCCAAACATGGGAACTTAATTGATTATCTGCTAAAAATAATTGAAAAGCATTTGCCTTTTTATCGTCATTAAGGATTGAATCTATGAACTTATCTCTTTTGATCTGGCCAGGGTTGCTTTTAATGAAGTTCCTAACGATATCGACATCAAGTTTTCCTGGAGTGGTTATATCAGTGCTGATAAGGCCAGCTCTCTCAAATAGCTGCTCAAAACCGTCAACTGACAGAAAGTTTATATGATGGGGAGGAGATATTTGAGCTGAATGCTCGCCTAAAATGCTCAAATCAAAACCATCTATACAGAGAGTGCTCAAAAAGAGCCATCCTCCTGGTTTAATAAATTTGCTAAGCGTATTAATAAAACTTAAAGGATTGTGGACATGCTCAAGAACTTCAAAACAAACAACTATATCTGCATATTGGTCAAAACCTGATAGCTCTTCAGCTGAACATTGCTGAACATCTAGACCTTTTGCTCTACATTCATCAGCAAGTAATTTAGATGGCTCTACTGCTAGACATTCTGAATCTGGATTAGCCTTTCTCCATTCATCAAGAAATACACCATATCCAGCGCCAATATCTATCATTTTTTTTACCTTAATATTCTTTCTTTCACAAATTTTTGAGAGCATTTCTACCCTTGGAACAAATATTTTCTCTCTCCTAGCCTCAGCTACGGTTGGATAGAATACTTCAGCCCAATAAGTTGAGGATTTAGAGTTTTTGTAAAATTCATCAAAAGAATCTGATGAAGGCCTTGGAGATACAAAAACAGATTCGCATTTATTGCATTGAACATATCTGAATGACTTTTTATCAGAATAAACCTCAAACTCAGATGAGTCACAAGCTACGCAATTTACATCTCTCATTTCTTCTGAAATGAAGCACTCATCTGCATCAAGTGCACTCAATTCCACATATTTAGCAAAAAGCTCTTCTGGTCTAATATCTTGTTCTTTCATTCTTTTAAATACTCATGTGTAAGCGAATCCTCAGCTAACATTAACTCTGCAATTTCAATATCTTCTATAATGTCTACTCCGAGTGTTTTTAATTCAGTATTAACCATTCTTACTGATCTACCTGATTCCAGAACCCTATTCATATCTATCGATTCAACCTTCTCAAGAGTAGTTTCGTCCATTGAATTGAATTCAATAAGGGCGTCTCTTCTGAAGGCAATTATTCCGGTTTGCATAAATCTTGGTGCATGTTGATCCTCTACCCAAGAGGAAGGAATAGGCTCTCTAGAAAAATATAGAGCATCATTATTTCTATCAACAACTACTTTGACATTATTTTTATCATTAAAATCTTCTTCAGACCTTATAAGAGACATTATGTTTGCTATCTGAACATCTTCATCATCAAAAGCATGGACGATATTTGAAATTACATTAGGAGATATTGCAGGCTCATCTCCTTGCACCATAACCACTAATGGAATCATCATGCGATATTCTTTTTCAATCTTTTGTAATGCTTCAGCAGCCCTGGTAGAAGCTCTTGTATGCTTATCAGAAGTCATAATACATTTACCTCCTATGGACTCCACATACTCAAATATTTCTCTATCACATGTAGCTACGAATACTTCGTCAATATTTTTCACCATTTTTGATCGAAAGTAACAATGGCCAATCATAGGCATACCTAGAATACTTGCTAATGGCTTATTTTTGAATCGAGATGAAGCCATCCTTGAGGGGATAATAATTATCTTTTTCATTCTTTTTATTTGATAACTTCTAATCCAGCTCTTGAGGCCGTATCGATCATTCTAGTGTCTAAACTATATGCAATAAATTTATTTCCGTCTTCTATACACCTGGACAAGTCATGTGGATTAGGCTCTACAATGTGGATTCCTCCTGGCTTCAAGTTTCTTTTTGCAACTTCATTGATCTGACTCATTGCTTCCATCATCTTTGGATGGTCAAATTGTCCTGGGATGCCAAGTGATCCAGAAAGATCATATGGTCCAACTATAAATCCATTAACTCCATCCTCTTGAAGAATTTCCTCAAAATTATCGACTGCATCGATGTGCTCTATCTGAACAATAATTGTAGTATTCTTTGTTTGCCATTCAAGATACTCCTCAAAGTCGATTCCATAACTATGTGCCCTTGATAAACCAAATCCTCTATTACCTATAGGAGGATAGTATGCTGAATGAACTGCTGACCTTGCATCTTGAACTGAATTTACCATCGGCACTATTATTCCCTCTGACCCTGAATCCATGACTCTTTTTATTTGATCAGAATTATTAGATGTAAGCCTAACCAATGGAGAGACGCCTGATAGATTAACTATTCTTATCAATTCTTCAGCTTGGCTAATATTTATAGAACTATGCTCAAGATCAATACATAGCCAATCGAAACCAGCAGAGGCCATAATTTCTGCAATTGATGGATGTGCTAATGTTATCCATGAGCCGACCAATAGCTCATTATTTTCAATTTTTTTTCTTAAAGATTTCTCTAAAATAACCATAGAATCTAGATATATTATTTCAAATACATCTCAGTAAATAATTCTTAAACATCTTAAACCTTATGGAGACTAATATATAATCTTATTTTGATAATTTAAGTTATCTAGTAGAACCATATATGGAAAAGTATTTAAAAATATTAGCTCATTCATCTCTGTTTGAAATCTATTCTGCGATAAGAAAAAAAATCTTCGGTGGATCATCATGGCAATATTCTTTTGAGAGAATTACAAAATCAAAGCATGTAAATTTCTGCCTATTAATTGATAGATGGGAAAGATATATAAGAGTTATCAGCAGAAATAGTGCATATATAAATAAAGATTTTGAATTTGAAGATAAAACAATATTTGAATTGGGTTGTGGCCCTCTTTTTGGCTGGTCCCCCCTTGCCTTATTTCTCGGTGCAAAAAAATACTATTATTACGAACCAAATATTTCTCTAAATCTATTAGCGTCTGAAGAAATGAAAGAAATCTATTTTTTACCTCTCTACAACGAGTTAGTTTCAAATTATGGAACCAGAATGGAATTTGAGGATTTCTACTCTAAAATTTTTAGAAAGACAAAAGAAATTGATTTTAACCTGAAGAATTCTATTGATTTAACTCTCTCAAATAGTGTCCTTGAGCATATACCTAGAAATGAAATTTTTGAAACAATCAAATCTTTGCATGATATCTCAAAGGAAAAATCATATTTTTTTCATGTTGTTGACTTTGGTGATCATACATCTGCATCAAATAAATTTAAAAATATGTATAAAAGAGATTGGTCTAAAGCAACCTCACAACTCAACTATTTGAGAATGCCTGATATAGAAAAGTTAATTAAAGACGCTGGTTTTATATCCAATCAAAAGATCGTTTACAGAAAATCTTTCTTTGATAAGAGTAATCTACATTCATCATGGAAAAAATATAGTGACAAAGACCTATCATCTAGGGTAGTTATCTTCGTTGGAGTAAAATCTTGATCCAAATCTCTCTTTCTACCTGATTCTGGAATTGAGTATCTCATCACATAGGTAGCTTACCTTGAAGGCATCTTCCATTGAACATGAAATATTGCTGCCTGTTTCTATAGATGATACTAGCTCATTTATTGCATTCAGGAAGCAACTATTCCATCTAGTTTCATCATCACTATTTAAATTAATTCTATTGAAAATAGCATAATCAGGATCCCTTTCTTTCTTGAATATCTGTATTTTTTGACCTCTTTGAGATATTTTTACTACTGCATTTTCGCAAATTATTTCAATTTCTATAAACACATAATCTACTTCTGGAATATGCAAAAGATATACAGGAACCTTTTCATCAACAAATAATCTACAGTCTATTCCATAATCATCATCAGTTTTTGGATACCTCAAAATCACATTTTCAAAACTTACATCTTCAAAATACCACAGTAGAAGATCAAGAATATGGGAAGCATTATTCACAAGCCCTTTGGTGTAGTGTGTAGTTATTTTTTTTACATCGCCAAATTTATTGTTGTTTAGTTCATTTTTAAGCTCTTTAAGATCATCATTCCATCTCCTAAAATAGTTGACTGTAACTGGGATATTAATATCTAGGTGTGCCAACTCTTTCGATTCATTTAGGTTATCTGATAACGGCTTTTCCATAAATACACCCGATATCGGATGCGAGGAAACATGCTTAAGATTTTCATAATGGCTGTCTGTTGGAGAACATATACTAATTATGTCAGGACTTACATTTTGGAACATTTCGTCTATGTCTTTGAATGTATGCTCAATGCTCCATTTCTTTGAAAAATTATCAAGTTGCTCAATGTTTGGGTCAACAGCTGCAATAATTCTGGTTTTTTCACATTGATTATATGCAGATGCATGGGTCTGAAGATTTGTATTGGTATTGCTACCATACAGACCTGCGACATTGCCACAGCCAATGATTGCTACATCATAAATTTTCATTATTTAAAATGACTCTCAATTTCATTAACAGCAAATAATGCTGCCTTTCTTTGAGAATCTACCGTTAATCCAGCTATATGAGGACTAACCAGCAATTTTGTGTTCTCTCTTGCAAACACAATCATAGGATGATTGCTGAGGTCTGGGGACTGCTCATTACTGATTACATCTATTGCAGCTCCAGCTAAATGATTGGTTTCAAGAGATTCAATCAATGCTGATTCATCAACTATTCCACCTCGGGCAGTATTCAGAAAATATGATCCTTTCTTCATTAGCTGGAATTCTCTTTTGCTAATCATATCTTTAGTATCTTCATCAAGATGAACATGTATACAGACAATGTCAGAAACCCTTAATAGATCATCTAAATCAATCCTTTCTATATCTTCATTATCAGAAATTACATTTGGATCAGTAATTTTCACATCAGCCCCGAAGGCAAGGCAATATCTGGCCATTTTTTTACCAATTCTGCCATAACCAACGAGTCCAACTGTTTTTCCTGATAGCTCTATACCCCTAAACTCATCTTCTACTTCCCTCCAAAATCCTTGTTTGACTGAATCTAATGACTGTGGAAGCCTTCTAAGCATTGCCATAAGAAGAGTAAAACTAAATTCTGCAGATGCATGAATGTCTTTTATTACTTCCTCTTTTCCCTTCAGACAATCAAAGTGAATATTATTTTTTTTACATGATACTAGATCAACATGATCACTCCCAGTTGATGGTGACACTATTATTTCTAATTTATCCCCAAATGATATAAGTTGATCATCTACCTTATAATCAGCGCCTGGATCAACTATCCAGCCTTGAAAAACAGGAAGAATCTTTTTTACATCTTCATATGAGTCTCTGAAAGCATAGTGAACCTCGAACCTTTTTTCTAACCTTCTTTGAAGATCATCTAAAAAATGCATTGGTGCTGTACATAATATTTTGTTCTTATTGTTCATCATGTATCCTCTTGGCTTATTCGAATATTATTTTTAGGATTAAGGCGAAAATATAAAAAGTATAAGAAACTAATTATAGAAATTGGAACGCCAACTAAAGAGATTAAAGTTGAAAGCATTTTTGATTTTCCAGACTTTTTCAATCGCGAATATATCTTGTGTGATTGGCTTATGAATACGAAGGGAAAAGATTTAATGAATTGATAGAAATCCTCAGAGAAAATACTAATGACTAGATATCTATTTCTAGTCATAACTATATTTTTAAAAAAGTTGAATCGATTGATAGTCCAATGAAAACCACTAAAATGGTAAGTGACTGAGGTAGAGCTTACCCCTATTCTAAAACCATTCACCTTGAGTAACCTAGAAAGATATATATCTTCCCCCCATGAACCTATAAATCCGAACATCCTAACTACAGTTGACAAATTAAATGGCTCACCTAATTTATTTAATACATCTCTTCTAATAATAAAAGAACAACCAGATAAGAAGTTCGACTCAAAATTACTTTCATCATTGTTAACTGAAGCTTGCGAAACATAGCCATATCTATTCAACTGATAAAAATAGGTTTTTTTAGGCATCGATGCCTTATCTTGGTTTAGCTCAAAGTCATCATTTCTCGGCATTATTATATTAGATTGGCAAGCATCGAAGTTAGATTCCTCAACTGCATTAACAAGGCCTTGAATGAAGAGCTCATTAACTACAGTATCCTGATTTAAGAAAATAATTAGTTCGCCTTTTGCAGACCTTAAAGCTAAGTTATTGCCTTCAGAAAAACCAAAATTTTTTTCAAATTCCATTAATTTGACCTGTTCGCCAAAATTTTCGCGAATAAGATCAACTGATCTATCTGAGGAACAATTATCTGCAACGATTACCTCAAATCTATCGATAGGATAATTTACTTTGAGTACAGAGTCTAAACAGTCGAAAAGATAATCTTGGCCATTAAATGACAGGATGATAACACTCACAAAGGGCTTTTCAGATATCATATTATTCTTTCAATTAAGGTTTTATAACAAATATTATAATCATGATTGTTCATCATATATTTTTGTAACATTTGCTCGTCTATATATTTATCTTCATGAATTACGAAATTTATAGTTTTTGCTAACTCAGAAAAATTAGTCCTATTATAAATGTACCCTGTCTTACCATGCTCTATTAGATCTATTGATCCAGGAAGATTAGATGCAATTACAGTTTTTCCAATTGCCATAGCTTCAATGAGCACTCTTGAAACACCCTCAGAAAGAGAAGTAGAAAGAATAATATCTGCCTTCGATAATTCTGGTGTAAAGTCTTCTATAAATCCATGAAAAATAACCTTATCAGAAACATTCTCTTGTTTTGCAAGCTTAGCTAGGCTCTCTTGTTCTGGGCCTAATCCATAAATATTCAATCTAACTGGATGCTGCACCATTGTAATTGCTAGAATGGCATCACTCATTCTCTTTCGTTTAGTTAACGAACCTGCAATACTGATATTTGTTACTGTTTTCTTCTGTTCAATTTCTCCCTTATTATTGTAGATTTTTCTAACCGCTGAGGTATCAATTGAATTTTTATTCACTAAAACTCTTTCTGGCTTGATACCCAATGAAATAATTTGTAATCTCATTGAATCTGTCATGGCAACTACATAACTGAACTTCTTCAGAATTATTGAATGTAATCTAGTTAATAGGAAACCTATAAATGGAAAGTCCTCACGATACTGATCAATTAAATACGCCCTTACAAAAGAAACTTTATTCAATCCATAGATAGTAGAAACCAATAAATCAGGAAATAGCGTAAAAGAGAATATTGTTACTGAATTTTCATAATTCAGCTCTTTAATCAGAGTTGATCTCGCCCTCAAAAGATCAAAAAAATTATTCATGTTCAATGAAATAGCTTCAAAGGGATAATCATCTTTATCGTGATCTAACTTTTTTAATGAAATCAACTTTATCTTGAACCCATTGTCATACAGATATTTAGCTAATAGTAGACCGCCTTTTATAGGGCTTATGCGATTATTTAATGAGGGTAAGACTACAATAAAATTGCTCATCTCATTCGCTTTCTTCTGATTATTCATTTAAAAATACTTTTGAATATTCTTTCGTTATGAGTTTTTCATCAAATCTTCTAATGGATGAAAGAGCATTGTTTTTAAAATCTTCTGCAATTTCTTTATTATCATAAAAAAATCTAATCTTGCTTTTTAAATCATTAGTTGATTCGTTCTTAAATAGCATTCCATTCTTATTATTTTCTATAATCTCATTTGGGCCCGATGGGCAGTCTGCCGATAGAACTGGCGTTTTACAAGCCATTGCTTCTACAATTACATGTCCAAATCCCTCCCATCTAGATGCCAAAACAAATAGATTCGCCTGACTTATCAGTTGAAATGGATTGTGGAAGCTTCCAAGTAAAAAAATATTTTTGGTTTGATTATTTGACTCTATCTTTAATTTTAGACTCTTTTTTTCTGAGCCATCCCCAATAATATAAAGCTTCTGGTTTCTTATATAAGATAAATTTGAGATAAATGCCTCAATAAGCAAATCGAACCCTTTTTGCTTCTCCAACCTCCCAACTGAAATAATATTAAAACTGTTTTGATCTAATATAATATTTTCATGCTCTAAAGGTTTATCATTAAGCTGTTTAGTAATTTTCTTAAAACTAACAGGGTTATAAATCCTATAGATCTTATCTTCATCAACTCCATATCTAAAAATAATGTCTGATTTAACCCCCTCAGAAAGGGCAATAATACTTGTGCAGCCATGATATGAAAGTCTTGCAAGGAAATGGCTCAGGTTGTTTTTACTTCTGCCTGCCGCAGTATGATTATTAGTCTCTCTGAGAATAATCTTTCCCTTGAAAAAGGAAAGTTTCGCAGCAATAAAAGATAGTATATTTGGATGAATAAGTGAGGAAAAGATGATATCTGGTTTAATTGAATGGATTTTCTTGATTAGAGGAAAAAGACTAAAAAGGAGTCTGCTAGAATTCAATTTATGAATGGTAACATTGTCGTTGAGCATTTTTGTGAATTCTCCTGACAATGAAATAAGACAAATATGAATCTCAAAATCATCGCGATCTAGATTATTTATAATATTAACTAGTGTTCTCTCAGCTCCGCCAACAACTAGTTTTGGATAAAAGAATAGTATCTTCTTCACTGGATCAAAAATTTATTTTCAGGAAGATCTTTGATCGGTGATTCCTGAATTAGATTAGGAAGATCAATCAATCTTACTGGTATTCCAATTTTCATTGCCTCAACCCCTACAGAGCTATAAGTAACATAAACTTCAGAAATAAATTCAAGATAATAAGCTAGGTCCTTATTCGCAATTTCAAAATTGCTTGGTTTAAAATTATCAAGTGCTGTCATCACAGACTTATTATTACCTCTAGGATGAAGTTTAAATATATAGTTTGTATCTTTGGAAGCTAATATTTCAGATCTCAAAAAATTCAAAATAAAAAATGCATCATTACTACCGCAAACGATTAAGACATTTCGTGATTTAGACTCTTTTCTTTTTATATCAAAAAGAGATTCCAGACGAGGTACTCTTGCCATTAAGTTAAGATTTTCGTACCCTGCTTCCGCATAGAGGCTAAGGGAAAATTCATCTTCTACTTCAATAGAATGTGGTGTAGGTACACAATTGAGCAGATCTTTTGATTCAAAGTTAATTTCATTTTTTGATAGAAAAAATAATAGTTTTCTTCTGGAAATTGGACCGTGCTGATATCCAATTCTTTTTATCTGAGGATAATTGCTTGATAAAAATGCTGAAAATAGTCTTCCAAAGGAAAACTCAAATAAATAATAATGAAACTCCTTAGGCCTGGTTATTTCCATAATGTCTAGTATTGGCCTCACATACATCAACTGTCTCGCTAATCTCATAAAAGAATATGAGAGTTCATAAAAAATATATTCGTTCAATTTTATCCCTTCAAAGAAAAGATCTTTTTTAACCAATCTAAAGTGAAGCAAAGATTTAAAACGAAGATAGTATATAAATGATTTAAAAATGTCGGACAGACTTAGGAAAGAATCCAATAATATGAATGGGGTATTAATCTTGTTTAATTTGGCAATAGTGGTTAAGAATTTTTTTCCATAGAATGACTGATGTATTCCATCGGTCATAATTGAAACCAAGTAAGCAGAATTTGGATGTTTTATTTTTCCATAAATTGAATCTTCTGAGCCATTATCAAAATGAAGTGGAAATCTTGTAAAATATAGTGAATCAATCTTCCGATCATCATGCCTTAAATTATTTTTAGAGAACTTCAATAAGAATGAAGAATACAAGACTCTGAAGAAAAACCTTAGTTGCCTTCCAAACATTGCAGAAGAGCTAATATTTTTTCTCTTACTAATACGGTGCTCTTTAACTTTTATGATCGAAAGTGCGGACTCAATAAATGCATTAGAACAATTCTTAAAAATAACTTTATCTAAATCATTATTTCCAGTCTTTTTGAGAATTACCATTAGGTGGCAAATAGTTGAGTAAGTTCTAAAATTTTCTGTTCTTTTATTTGAGCAATCTGTAAGGAAAAAAAGAGAGATTTTCTTTTCAATTACTAAATTATTGAACAAGAAATCTTTATTCAAACTATTTATAAAATCACAGTATTGATCTCTGAATTGCAAAGCAAAGTCATTCAATAACGTGCTGTCATTGATTGATTCAATATTCTCCCCAATTGGCTTCCCTGTACCTAATTGATATGAAAAAACATTATGATCTATGCTCAAATCATAATCTTCGTCAGAATCACAAATGTATAATATTTTCAATTTTATTTGCTCTTTGAATTACTCTTATGATCTAAATTTCCTGTCCATCACACATTCTTCTAAACCTTTTGTTTAATTCATAAAGTTGATTGAAAGTACCCTCCTCTTCAAGAATCCCATTGTGAATAAGATATATGTAGTCGGCATTCTTAATAGTAGAGATTCTATGCGATATTGCTAAGATTGTTTTACTTCCCTGAAGTGACTCTATACTTTGTTTAATTCTATTCTCTGTTTTTGTATCAAGTGCACTAGTTGCCTCATCCAAGATTAAAATTTGCGGATCCTTAAATAACTCTCTAGCAATAGAAATTCTTTGTCTCTGACCGCCAGATAACTTTTCACCTTTATCTCCAACAATTGTTTGATATTTCTCTTCTTTTTTTATTATAAAATCCTCTGCATCGGCAATTCTTGAAACATTACTAATCCTCTCTTGATTATCATCACCCCATAAGGAAATATTATTTTCTATAGAATCATTAAAGATGATCGTATCTTGAGCAACAAAACCAATCAGCGATCTAATATCATTAATATTCAAATCTTGAAAATCTTTTCCATCAATAATAATGGAACCTTTAGATGGTTTAACTAAACCACAAATCAGATCAACAATTGTAGACTTGCCAGCACCTGATTCTCCAACTATAGCAATCATCTTATCTTTTGGAATTTTAAGATTAATATTTTCTAAAACATTAAATTCCCCAAAGCTAAGTGAGACATTCTTGAGATAAATCAATTCCTTAAATTCTTTTAATTCATTTTCTCCTGTAGCTTCTTTGTTATTAGTGATTTCTTCAAAATTTGAGACAAAAGCATCTACTCCACCAAGGTTTGCATTGAAAGCCTGCCAGGAGATAAGAAGTACATAAAACCTATTCATCATTCTATAAAATAGAAGCAACATGACCATAACTACACCTACTTCACCACCGAAAACAATAACCTGTATTAATAAAAGTCCCAACATTATATAAATGGTTATTGGATCTTTAGATGATGAAATAATTGCTTCGTTTCTACGTATATTGAAATAAAGTGATGCTAATTCAGAAATCTCATTCTTAAGTTTCTCTCTGAGTTTATAGAACTGATTCGTTGCCTTTAAATATTTCAAGGAATTCACAGACTGAGTTAAAAGCTGCTGGAGGTCTGCATTTTTCTCCGAAGTCCTAGAGGAATACTTATTTGTTAACCTACTTAAAATCCTGACTGGAAACAATACTAGCAAAGCAGTTGCAACTCCAATCATGCTGATCTTCCAGCTGACTAAAGCAGATAGTACAGCAAAAATAGCAATATTGATGATCGAAACAATTACTTGTGCAAATCGTCCAAATGCTGCAACCATTCTCTCAACTTCTTTTATGATTATATTACTAAGATAGCCTGACTGTTTTTCTAAATAATACTCATAGCTCATCTGATTATACTTTTCTAAGGTCTGCATTCTCAAATCTTGAATTAGAGTTTTTGTTATGAATGCTGTGGCAACTTCCTGAATTAGTGTCAATGCTCCCTTTAAAAGGAAAACTATAGCTAAGATTATAGTCAGACTGACAAGTGTGTTTGGTAACCCTAAAAAATTAAGTATATCTAAGAAAATAGTCTCGATAATATTTGGATCACTAGTTGATGAAAGACCACCCTCTGTCATAACAGTAAGCAAAGGGGCAAATAAGCTAAAACCAATACCCTCAGTCAAGCTGGCCAATATGATTAATCCAACTAATATATATAGCTTGTTTCCAGAAAATTTCCTGAAAATATTGAAATAATAGAAAAATTTTGAAATTTCACTCATTCTTTTTTCTCTAAATATATATCTCTTAAGCTCTTCTCCAAAGAAACTAGAAATCCTATCGCAAGGGCAATTATCCAAAATTCGTTAAACTTAGATGTCGCCATTATGCTAATCATGATTGATGCCGTCATCATAAATACCGAAAGCATCTGAAATAGATGAGTAGAATTAACACCATTCTTTTTCATTGAGAGTATATAAAAAAAATGTTTTATCATGTAAGTGATGAAATAAATCACTACCAAAAATCCAATAAGACCAAGCTCAACTATAACCTCTAGATAAGCATTATGGACCGAAAAACCTCTTTGTTGATCCAGTCTCTCACTATCATCTGATTGTCCTACGGTCAATCTATCAACCTCCCATAAATCAAGCTCATAGGAATACCCTAAACTGTCAGATAAATTTGTAGGAATTAACCTCGATCCTGAAAAAAATTGTTGCAAGCCAACTCCAGAACCGAGGGGGAAAATATTGACAGATACATCGGCTGCCTTAGCATATTTTAAAGATCTTTTTTGTAGTCCCATCAATATAGATTGAGCATCATCTCCTCTTATATTTTGCACCTGCATATTTGCCAATATGGGTACCAATATTGCAATTACTAATATGGGCATTAATTTAAAGAACTTTATCAAACCACTTTGTTTACTGATAATCAGCCTGATTAGAAATAATAGTCCCAAGCAAAGAAGGCCAGATAGCACTACCTGCCTATTTAATGTTGAAAACATCAATCCGAACATCATAAATGAAAAAAGTACATGTCTAATAAGGCCATATTTACTATATAAGAAAATGGAGAAAAATAAGCCAACTAGTCCAAGTCTACCAACAATATGATAACTTCCCACAAGCGACGAATTAAACATTAAAAGATTGAATGCAGAATCTAAACTTACTCCCGAACCAGCAATTATAAGAAATGAAATGAGAAGAAACTCAAGAGCCAGAATCGTAGTAAAGAAGAGCAATATTTTAAAGAAGAATTCAAAATCCTTTAGCTCCCAATCGTATTTTGAAACAACATAAAAAACTATAAAGGGATCAAGGATAGAATTTAGATTAAATAAAGTTTGCTGAATATTATGGAAAGAAGCTGGTATGTTGTTCCTGACTTGAGCAACAAGGCCAAGATCAAAAAGCTCAAGGGACATTAAAAGAAACTCATGTGCAATTATTGCCGTAACGAAATACCAAAATATCGGATTTATATCATCTTTCTTTTGTTTGGTTGGAAAAGCTAGAATCAATATTAATATTAAAATATTAAGAACAGAATTCGGAATTGGCAAAAAAACAACCAACGTAAGTATTTTCATGCTAACAAAGAAAATCATTATCTTCTTGTAGTGTATTTCTATATCCAATATTTCTGGATGTTTTTCAAAATAGGCTATAAGAGAAATAAAAAATATAATGCCTGATAACTGAAGTTCAATTGAGAAGAGGATGGCATTTACTAGTCCTACTAGCATCTCAATTTCACCCTGATCAAATACCCCCTCTGCCGTAAAAAAGAAGAAAATTTTAAATGACAAAAAAATAAGAAAAGTTATTCCGGCATATGTCAAAAGTGACAATATTGTAGATGATGACAGGCTATCAAAGTATTTTTGAAAAGTTGCCAGATAATGACTAAAGAAACTACTAAATCTTGATGAATAATTTATTGATCGCATTGTAACTGGGTACCTTAAGTGAAATTACTCACTTTTGTAATCCATTAATATTTTCTCTGTAAGCCAGAATTCATAATCACTATTAATCTTGATGCTTTCTTCTGGCATCATCTGTATGTGTCCTACATTTTTTCCAAGAAAGCTATCTTTGCTTAAATTATCCGATCTAAGGAGCATGACTGCTCCATTCTCTTTATAAATAGAATCTCTCTCAAGTCTTACCCCTCTTGCTGAACCAGCTATTGGCAAGAGTCCATTTTTGTGGTGCTGATAACATATCATTGGTATTTCCTCGACTGAAATTACTGAATCTAAGTCAAATATACTTAGAGTATCTATCGCCCAATCAATATGATATGACTTCCTCAGGGGTGTATTTACAAACAGAGAGCATATAAATTCTGGCAAGTACTCTTCTTGCTCTTTTAATAATTTGAGTGTTTCTAGCAAAACTTCCTCAAGCTTTGTTTGTTGCGAATTCTCAGAATGACTATTTCTTTTTACGCAAATAATTCTTTCATCTGAAGCGGCATAAGATAAAACTTCACTATCATCAGATGAAATAACTATTTTCTCTATTAATTGAGATTGAACTGCAGCATCAATAGTATATTGGATCAATGGTTTCCCTGCTAATTCAATTAGAGGATCATTCTTTGGGTAAACAGAGTTTCTCGATGCTGGGATTACGGCCAAAACACTTGGAGTTTTCACATCCGTATTTTTTTTAACAAAATCTCTCTTAATTTGCCTTCTTGTTTCAAGGATTCTGGACTCATTTTTTGTAAGACTTTCAGGATGCTGCCTATAATAAAATAAGGGGATGTTTAAGTTATATGGTTTAAATCGTTTTATGAATCTAAGCCATAATTCATAGCCATCTTGACAGCTATAATCTTCTATATACCCACCTAAATGTCTCAAAACCTTTGTTCTAAAGATTGTACAAGCACCATGTGCTGGAAGATCTAGCAAGTCAACTTCGTCATCAATTTTTTTTCTTCGAATTAAATCTAAAACATTACCTTCAGGATCAACGAGATAATAATCAGGATAAACGAGATCTACATCCTCTCTCTTATCCAACGTTGAACAAAGAAGAAGCAATGCATTTTCATCAAGAAAATCATCTGCATCTAATCTCATTATATATTCACCCTTCGCTAGCCTAAGGGCAATGTTATTAGTGACATTCAGTCCCTGATTTTCTTGATGAACAATCCTAATATTCTCATCTTGGTAACGCTCTATAATTTCTCTTGTATTATCTGTTGAGCCATCGTTTATCACAATAAGTTCCCAATCAGAGAAAGTCTGATTAATAACACTTTCAATAGATTTTGCTATGTAATCAGCATAATTGAATGCAGCAATGTAAACAGTAATTTTAGGCATAGTTAATTATAAAAGAATATCAATAACTAGTTACATAAAGTTATAAAAGTAGCCATAGTTAGTTAACCTTATATCAATAACTTATATAACATATAAATCACTTCGGTGTTATCATCCTCATTAACAGAATGCTATGAAGTATTAAATTAAAAAAATTTATAACTATTGAAAATGAAAAAGAAGACATCAGGTATTTTTGCTAGGGAACAGCAACATTACAGAGAAAGGGATGAGGCAAATATATATGTGCCAAGTCCACCAATTCCCAAAAATATGTTAATGGACTTAACTAATGCATGTAATCATGCTTGCGTATTTTGTTTCAGTCCTCACCAAACTAGAAAAAAGAAATTAATCAATAATCATTTGGGCTTCAGCATTTTATCGCAAGCTGCTGATGCAGGAGTTGAAGAAGTGGGTTTTTATAATGTCGGCGATCCTTTTATGCATAAGAATCTTGATGGATTTGTCGCACATGCAAAAAAAGTGGGTTTCAAATATACATACTTATCGACCAATGGAGCTTTGGCAACTCCCGAAAGAGCAAAGCCTGTAATCGATGCTGGGTTAGATAGTATAAAATTTTCTCTAAATGCTGGAACAAGGGAGAGTTACAAAATTGTTCATGGCAGAGATGAGTTTGATCTTGCAGTAAAGCATCTAAAATACATTTCTAATTATAGAAAAGAAAAAAAGAAGGATCTTTACATTGCAATTACTTATGTAATTACAAAACAAAATCACAAGGAATTAGATAATCTTAAGAAAGAACTTAGTGAATATGTAGATGAAATAGCAGCAACACCATTTCATTCTCAAAATGGACAAATGACTCCTGCCGAAAAGTTATTAGCTATAGATGGCTCAGCATCAGATCCATTTCAAAAAGATAAGCTTGAAAATCCTATCTGCTCAAATCCATTTAAACGGCTGCATGTAACTTCTGAAGGCTATCTTGGGCTTTGCTGTGTTGATTACCAAAATTACGTAGCTGTAGAGGATTTAAATAAAATGAGCCTTTTGGAGGCATGGAATTCTGAAACGTTTAAAAAAGCAAGGGAAATGCATCTCAGTCAAAATTTAACTGGAACTATTTGTGATAAATGTTGGAATGGCTCTGACAAACCTTATGAACCAATCAAAAAAGAGCTAGCTGTAGAAATCGACTTTATTGAGAAAGAGGTTGATCAACTAAAATTAATTCAAAAGCGATTAAGTTGATAAAAAGCATAAACTGAACCTTTCAATGAATGAGAAAATGGAAATTCCTGATTCAGCTCTAGAAGCTGGGAAGAAAATGCATAGTTTAATGACTAGACTGTTTCCTATTTGTAGATCAATCACGGGTCAAGGCGTTAGAGATACACTTAAAATTATTCAAAATGAAATACCCATTAATATCGAGTCAGTCCCTAGCGGAACTAAAGTTTCTGACTGGGAAATACCGAATGAATGGAACATAAATGATGCATATATTGAAGATGAGCAAGGCAATAAAATAGTTGACTTTAAAAAATGCAATCTTCATGTTCTTGGATACAGTCAACCAATAGACAAAACAGTAAGCTTAAGTGAGCTGAAAGAAAATATTCATACGCTAGAAGATAATCCTAAAGCAATTCCATTCAGAACCTCATACTACAATGATAATTGGGGCTTTTGCATGTCATACAATCAATTCAAAAATCTTAATGACTGCAAATATAGAGTTTTCATTGACAGTTCATTAGAGCCTGGTGTCCTTAACTATGGTGAAATCTTTATTGAAGGCTCGAGCAAGGAAGAAATAATCCTATCGACAAATATTTGTCACCCCTCAATGGCAAACAATGAATTATCTGGCCCAGTAATGTTAATTGCACTAGCGAAATGGCTTATCAAACAAGAAAGTAAGAGATACAGCTATAGGATACTTTTTCTACCAGAAACCATCGGTGCAATCTCCTATATTGCAAAACATAAAAATGAACTAAGAAAAAATGTCATTGGCGGTTATCAGGTAGTTTGTGTTGGTGGACCTAAAGAGTTTGTATATGTCAAATCTAGAAATGAAAGCTCAATCATTAATAAGATTACAGATCATATTCTTAAATATAGCAATGTTGAATATAAAATTGAGGACTTTAGATGGAGGGGAAGTGATGAAAGGCAATGGAATTCTCCTGGCATTGAGCTAGATGTTGGAATGCTAGCAAAATCCAAGTTTGAGCAATATCCTGAGTATCATACTTCGCTTGATGATTTAGATTATGTAAAACCTATATTTTTAGCTGAATCATTCGAAATTTACACAAGATGCCTTAGGGCGATTGAAGAAAATAATACCTATAATCTTATGACAGACGGCGAACCAAGACTAAGTAAATATAATTTATGGTCTAGTATCGGTGGAACGACACCAGTGATTGATAATCTAACTCAACTGGTATTGGCGCTTATTGGTTACACAAATGGTAAGAATGATCTATTAGATATTGCAAAAATTCATAGAACGCCAATTTGGGAATACTATGAACTTGTTGAATTGCTTAAAAAAGAAAAATTACTGTCTACTGAAAAATGACTGATGAAAAGAATGTATATTTCCTAACCTCAAATGCCCCGATAGCAAAAAAAGCTTTTAAGGAACTAAAAGCCCAATATAAAGGTTATGAGTGGTCTTATTTTAATATGAGCAATAGCAGAGATATTTCAAAATTTAAAAACTCAAAACTGCATGGTAGTCTTATACTTTCTTTTCTAAATCCATATATATTAACGAGTAATGAAATTAAGAAATCAAAATATGCTCTTAACTTTCATCCAGCTTTACCAAAATATCCAGGAAGAGATCCTCAGCATTTTTCAAAATATAATCAAGAGGATGTAATTGGAGCTACACTCCATAAAATAATTGCAAGCGTAGATTCAGGGCCAATAATCGATGTAATTGAAAAAAGAATTGATCCGAAAACAAATGTTGCTCAAATTGACAGCATATGCTCAAAGCTTGCTTACCAGTTATTACTCAAAAATGCACAAAACATACTTGATGGAAAGATAAAAACTAATGAGCAATTGAAATGGGCTCATAAGAATAAAAAAACTCGAAGAGATTTCATCAAAATGAGTAAGATATCGCCTGATATGGAAAAAGAAGAGGTGGATAGAAGAATTGAGGCATTCCACGTTAAAGAATATAAAAATAAAGTTCATGTAGAGATTCAAGGTAGATATTTCACTTTCGATGAAGATTTTGAGAAAGAGATAAAATCAAAATAAACATGGTAGATAAGAATTCAGAAGAAAAATATTTTGCTCATAAGGGGCTGATGGATCTCTCAAGTTACAGAGCAGAGAAAGCTATACTGGATGATGAGTGGGATAGCTTTATTGAAAAGTCTAATCAACCTAATATCTTTACTACCTCGGCATTTCTGAAATCACTCTCGATTGAGAGTGGTCAGTGGAATATTTATAAGAAAAATCAGAAGGTTGGCTTAATATCAGTCATTGAGTCTGACTCTAAAAACCTCAGTTTCCATGACCTAGTTATCTATAATGGAATTATCTTTGGTGCAGATGATCCCAATATGAATCAAGCACAAATTCATTCGGAGCGATATAGAATTATATCCTTTTGTATTGACTTCTTAACATCGAATTATGAAACAATAATGCTTTCAACAACCCCTTACTTTAATGATCTACGACCCTTTATCTGGCATAACTATGGACAAAATGAGCTATCGAGATTTACATTAGATATCCGCTATACATCATTAATTAAGCTTGAAGAATCATATGCAGAGGATAATCTTGAGAATAATGATCTCTATATGAAAGCAAATAAATCAAGAAGGCAAGAAATAAGATATGGGATTAAAGAGAATATAAATGTCAGCTGCACTAGTGATATTGATGAGTTTTTATTGCTCTATGAATCAACATTTACAAGGCAAAATATAGAAATTCAAGAAAGCATTCCTGATCTTAAATCTCTAATGGAAGGTCTACATGAAGCAAAACAGTTAAAAATCTATGCGAGCAGATCATCTAGTAATGAACTTCTAAGTATGGCTGTTTTTGGGTTATATTCAAAAAATGCTTACTATCTATTTGGTGCTAATAATCCCGAATTTAGGGATAAATCAGGTGGAAGTCTAGTAATCTGGAAAGCAATGCAAGACCTTTCCTCAATGGGTTTTGAGAAACTTGATTTAGAGGGAGTGAACAGCCCTGCGAGAGGATATTTCAAAATGAGTTTTGGCGGTGATCTAGTTCCATATTATCACTTGAAATTGAGTCAAAATTAATGAAAGTTCTTCTGCTTGATAGAGCAAAAAATTTAGATGGGTTGGAAAACTCAAAATATGAATATTTCGGACCTTGGGCT
>MDSW01204179.1_pt1 | contig 25160 bp, 32 predicted proteins | sample 811171 | NCBI WGS metagenome assembly MDSW01 (sample SAMN05326641, study PRJNA326480) | marine metagenome | isolation source: seawater | place: Atlantic Ocean: North West | collected 2012 | reverse complement strand
TTATTCTTTCGGGATCAATGTCTTGATTGTAAAGTTTTTTAATTTTTCTTGTGACTGATTGTCTGCATTCAAGAATTCCATTAGATAAAACATAGCCATGATGACCATCATCCAAAGCTTTTTTTGCTGCATCAACAATATGTTTGGGTGTTTTAAAATCAGGTTGGCCTAGTCCAAGGTGAATCATTGGCTTCCCTGAAGCCTCTAGTTTTTTTGCTTCCGCGAGAACACTAAAAGCCGTTTCTGTTCCTAATCTATTTAAACTTTTTGCCAGTTTCATATTTTGATTTTTATTTTCTATTTCTATAAATTAATTTAGAACTATTCAACTCTTTTAAATTTTTGCAACCCATCAAAACCATGTTTCTATTAATTTCGTCGTGCATGTTTTGTAATAAGTGTTCTACACCTTTTTGGCCTCCTGCAGCCAAGGAGAATAAAAACATTTTACCAAAACTACAAGCCTTGGCACCTGCGGCTATAGCCTTTAATACGTGTGTTCCCCTTCTAATGCCACCGTCTAAAATAATCTCTAACTTATCACCAACGGCGTCTGAGATTGCTTTAACTTGATCGAAGGGAGATCTAGATCCATCAAGTTGACGTCCTCCATGATTAGATATCATTATAGCCGTGCATCCAATGTCAATAGCTCTCTTTGCATCTTCTACAGACATAACTCCCTTTAATGCAAAGGGTCCGTTCCATTTTTTTGCACAATACTCTGCATCTTTCCAACCCATAGCCGGATCATATTGCTCATTAATATATTCTATTACAGATTTTGCTATGTTTGTTCCTTTATCAGTTTTCTTTTTAACATTTGCTAATTCAAATTTTTTACCAGTTAGATAATTAAAAACCCACTTAGGTCGCATTGCAAAACTCATTAAACTTTCAAACGTAAGTTTTGGTGGAGTTGTAAATCCTGTTCTATGATCTTTCTCTCTATTGCCTGCTACTAAAGTATCTACTGTTAAACACATCGCATCAAAACCAGATCTTCTAGATCTTTCAATTAAGTCATCGGAGATTGATCTGTCTTTGTGAACATAAAGTTGAAATAGCTTTGGTCCACCAGAAATATTTGAAACCTCTTCTATAGTATTATTGCCCATAGAAGACATGCTGTAGAAAGTATTAAATTTTTCTGCTGCTCTTGCTGAAGCCTTGTCTCCATCTGGATGATAAAGTCTCTGCATCGCTGCGGGTGAAAGAAAAATTGGCATATCAATTTTTCTTCCGAATAAAGTCGTTGATAGGTCAGGTTTTCCAACGCTAGCGAGTACATTGGGAATTAAATCGCAATCATTAAAAGAATCAGTGTTTCTTCTTAAAGTAGACTCATCATCAGCTCCGCCATCAATGTAGTGGAAAATTGGAGAAGGCAATTTTTTTTTAGCAAGTTTTCTAAAATCATCAAAATTATAACAATCTTTTAAACTCATGTTTTTCTAAATCTTAAGTTCTTTCTATTTAAATCACTGATCTTTGTGCATCCCATAAGTTTCATATCTCTTTCTAATTCTACTTTATATTGGTTTAAAGCTCTCTCAACGCCAGCTTGTCCTGCTGCCGCTAGTGCATAAAGATATAATCTACCACCAGCACAAGCTTTTGCACCCAAGGATAAAGCTTTAAGCATATGGGTACCTCTCTGTATACCTCCTTCGCAAATTACATCTACTTTATCACCTACTGCATCTACAATTTCTGCTAACTGATCAAAAGGTGATCTTGCTCCATCAAGTTGTCTTCCACCGTGGTTAGAAACCATTATTCCGGAGCACCCAATATCAACTGCACGTTTTGCGTCTTCAACGCTCATAATGCCTTTGAGTGCGAAATGTCCTCCCCACTTAGAACAAAGATTTTCTGCATCTTTCCAGTTCATTGATTGATCTAACATTGTTGAAAAATAATTACCAACTGATGTGGCTGTGCTCGTTCCTTCTTTCACATGACTTTGAAGATGTGGTAACTCGAATTTTCCTCTTGTAACATAATTTATTCCCCACATCGGTTTAATTGCAAAACTAATCAAGCTTGATAGTGTAAGTTTTGGAGGTGAAGTGAAACCAGTTCTTAAATCTCTTTCTCTATTTCCACCTGTTATAGTATCAACTGTTAATGCCATAACATCAAATTTTGCAGCCTTTACTCTCTCTAAAATAGCATTGTTTAAACCTTTGTCTTTATGATAATAAAACTGAAATAATTTTGGAGTGTTTATCATTGATGAAATTTCTTCAACACTTACGGTCGCTAAAGACGAAACTCCAAACATTGTATTAAATTTTTGCGCTGCTTTTCCTACAGCTCTTTCTCCTTGATAATGAAATAATCTTTGTAATGCCGTAGGGGAACAATAAAAGGGTAAATCTAATTTTTTTCCAAATATAGTAGTTGAAAGATCAACTTTTTCTACGCCTCTCAAAACATTTGGTACCAGATCAACTTCATTAAAAGCCTCTGTGTTCCTTTTGTAGGTAACCTCATCATCAGCTGCACCATCTATGTAATGAAAGATTGGAGATGGTAAATTTCTTTTTGCAAGTTTTCTAAAGTCACTAAAATTGTGGCAATCTTTTAAACCCATAACTAAATATTAGAATTTTTTTAACAAATTGAACATGTAACTATTTGCACCAGGGTTTTTTTCACCTAAACTTGCATTAGATACGTGGTTGTAAGACATTCCGAAGTTTGTAGTATCTCCTAAATCAAGTGAAACCTGAACCTCACTCTTAAATTCAATTGGATGTCCTAGGTCTTTACCTTCCCCCTGATGATAATATCCTGGAGCAAAGCTTGGTGTCACATTCAACGGTCCCAGAGCATAATTAATTTCAAAGCCTGTATAAGCATATCCAGCCCCATCACCTGTTATCATTGCGCCTGTGACTGGCGAAACTCTGCCTATAAAAGTATCTCTATATAAATTTTCATTTTGATGTTCAATTCCAAATAAATTTGACCTTTTACCGTGATCACTAAAATCAAACATGCCGGTATAAAAATTTATACCACTAGTTTTTTCATCTGAATTAGAAAGAGATGTAAAAAATAGAATAGAAAGAATGCTGGTGATGAATAATTTAAATTTCATATATAAAAATTACAATTTATGTGAACAAATGTACACAAATTATTTCTTATTATCTATATTTTTTCTTATGATAAATAAAAGAAAAAGAGCGCCCAAAATAAAAATCACATAGGGAAGTATCCATAACAAGTAGCTGCTTGATTTAAATGGAGGGTTATATAAAATCCAATCTCCATACTTATCTGCTAAAAATTTATATATATCTTTTTCACTTAAACCCTCATTAAGTTTGTCTTTAACAACACTCTTGATAGTCTGAGCATAATCAGAATTTGAATCACCTATACTTTGTCCTTGGCAGACTAAACATCGGAGATTTTTATAGATTTTATTTTCTAAATTCTCACTACTAAAAGAAATTGAGAACAATGTGATTAAAAATATAAAAATTTTTAAATAATTCATTTTATTTTGATAATATTTTTTATCTCCTTAACTTCTTTTTCATCAATAGGTCCAATATATTTTTTTAAGATAATAAGATCGGAGTTAATTAAAATAGTTTCCGGTATGCCATAAACACCAAAATTTACAGATTTTTTACCATCATCATCCTTGGTAACTATATGGTAGGGATTACCTAATTTTTTTAGAAAATTATTAGCATTATTTTTTTTATCTTTAAAATTAATACCAATAATTTTGATATTTGTATTTTCAGAAAGATCAATTAAGTATTTATGTTCTTTTCTACAGGGTCCACACCATGATGCAAAAAAATTTATAAGAGTAAATTGGTTTTGTTTAAAATCCTTTACATTAATTTTTTTATTTTTATTTAGTAATTCTAATTCTACAATTGGAATTTTTTTGCCAGTGAGATCTTCAGTATCATAAATTTTATTCGTTTTTAGACTGTTAAAAAATACTAAAATAATTATAGAAAAAAATACTGATACGGATAAAAATATTATTTTTCTCATTTATTTGTTTTAATAAATAATCTTGCAAAACCACCTAAAGAAATTAATACTACTGAAAACCAAATCAAATTCATGAAAGGTTTTTTTTTAAATTTAATATTATAAAACTCTGACCTAGAGAGATTACTCATGGTAATATATGTGTCAGATAAAATCGTAGATTTAATAGATGCTTCATAAGTTATTGTTTCTGGTTGATTATAAACTCTAATCTCTGGTTTTAGTGTTTCAGAATTATTGCTCAAACTATTTTTGACTATAATATCACCAACAACTTTTTTATAGTTTTTTTCATCATATACTTTCAAATCTTTAAAAAATATTTCATAATTATTAATACTTTTTCTTTCGTTTACTTTTAGATTTAGATTTTCTTCTATTGAAAATATACTATTTATTGCAATAAAAAATATTAATAAACCAAAACCTAAGTGTGATACAATTCTTGACAAATCGATTGAGAAAAAAGAATTAGATTTATAACTTTTAAAAAAATCATAAACAGTTTGAATTACAAGATTAATTGAAAATAAAATTACGAAATTGATTATTAGATTCTCCAATTTTGTGAAGTAGAGAAGTATAAAAAACAAAATTAATGAAAATGTAATAATAATTAAATTACTTTTTATATTTTGTAACTTGGGTGACATCCATCTAGACTGCGGCCCATAAGAAATAAATAATAAAAAAGGAATCAAAAAAGGCGCTAAAACAATATTATAATATGGCGGCCCAACAGAAATTTTTTGGTTAGCAAAAACCTCTAAAAATATTGGATATAAAGTACCTATTAAAACAACCACCAAAAAGAAAAGCATAAACCAATTATTTATCAAAATAAAAAATTCTTTGCTTAAAAAAATAAAATCTTTTTGTTGTTTTGGCGCATACCTATAAAAAATATAAAGTGATGAAAAAATCATTAAGGATAAAAAAGTTAATATATATAATCCTCTTGAAGGATCATTGGCAAAAGTATGGACTGAGTTTAAAACTCCAGATCTTACAAGGAAAGTTCCTGTAACACTCATAGTAAATGTTAAAATACTTAATGTAATTACCCAGAGATATATGTCAGTTTTTCTTTGTAAAATTAATATTGAGTGTAATAAAGCTGTCATTAAAAACCATGGCATTAAAGATGAATTTTCTACAGGATCCCAGAACCAGTAACCTCCCCAACCAAGTTCATAGTAAGCCCAAATAGATCCTACCATGATACCCAAGGTTTGAAAAAACCAAGAAATTAAAACCCAAAATTTTATTGAGTATGCAAAATTACTTCCAGTAAAATTACTTATTAAAGAAGCCAAAGCTGCTGAAAAATAAATTGATGATCCAACGAAGCCTAAATACAAAAGGGGCGGATGAATAGCTAAAGCGGGATCCTGAAGAATGGGATTTAAACCCAATCCCTCTTTTGGAACAGGGTAAATCATACTGAATGGATTTGAATTTGTTAAAAGAAAAATTAAGAATCCAGAAATTAAAATATTTTGAAAAAACAAAGTTAGATATATAAATTTTTTTTCAAGAGATCTATTTTTGTATGTGAAGAAAAAAGAGAAAATAATTAATATTGATATCCATAACAATAAGCTTCCTTCGTGATTTCCCCAAACTCCCGATATTTTATAAAATAGAGGCTTTGTTGTGTGTGAGTTTTCATAAACATTTACTAAAGAGAAATCAGAGATTATATATCCGGTTAATAAAATAATAAAACTAAGACAAATTAAAAGTAATTGTAAAAAAGATAATTGTAATAATTTTGACGAAATTTTAATAGTATTAGAATTAAATTCTTTCAAAGAGAAATAAATTAAGCAAAAACTTAACAATATGGAACCAGAGATTAGGAAATTACCAAGCTGACTCAACATTTTATTTCATGCTCTTTTTCATATTTGGTGGCATGTAATTCTCATCATGTTTTGCTAAAATATTTTGTGCAATAAAAAATTTTTTATCTTTTAGAATACCTTCTGCAATTACGCCTTTGCCCTCTGCAAATAGATTAGGAACTGGACCACTGTAAGAAACTACAATTTCATTTTTAAGATCAGTTATAATAAATTTTATTTCTTGCCTATCTATCTCAACAGATCCTTTTTTTACCATTCCGCCTATTCTAATTTTATCCGAAAAGTTTATTTCATTATTATTTTTAACTTCTGAGGGGGATAAAAAAAATAGAATATTATCTTTTAAAATAATTGTGGAAATTATTGTTCCTATGATAAAAGCTGCTGACAATAAAGAAACAATTATTAATCTTTTTTTGGCTTTTTTAGCAAGCATTTTAGAATGCTTTAATGTGCTTTATGTTGTGACGCCAAAATTTCTTGAGCAACTTTTTTTTCTTTTAAGGCTTCCAACTGTCTCTCGGAGAGTTTATTTGCCTCATCCTTAAATTCAGTTTCAAGTTTTTTTAACGTTTTCCTTGTTTTTAAAAATAAAAACAAAAAAACAAAAAAAGTTAAAGCGAATGATGACCACACATACAAGCCATATCCACTCATAGCTAAAATATCAAAATTCATATTCTTTTTATCCCTTTTTTCTTCATTCTAATTACTTCTGACTTGTATTTCATTAGAAAAATTAGCGCACAATATAGAGAAAATACAAATAACATCATGCAAAGTGGTAATAACATCGACGAATCTATTGTGGATGATCCCGTTATCTTTATGCTAGAGGGTTGGTGAAGGGTTGCCCACAAATCTACTGAGTATTTGATAATAAAAACGTTTATTAAACCAAGAATAGATATTCCTGTGCAAATCTTTAATGATGTATCAGCGTTTTTAACAAACTTATAAGAAAAAATAAAAAGTATATAAAAAAACATTAAAACAAGCATAGAGGTAAGCCTAGCATCCCAAACCCAAAAGGTTCCCCATGTTGGTTGACCCCATAAAGATCCTGTTACAATTGCAATAAAACTTAAAGATAGACCAATTGGGGCTAAGCTTTTAAAAATTATTATTGTATTTTTAAATTTAAATAAAAAACTCAAAATACTCATAAAGCTTATTAAACTAAAAATCATAAGAGCTAACCATGCTGAAGGTACATGTACATACATTATCCTTACGGAGTCTCCTTGGATGTAATCTTCTGGTGAAACTATTAATGCAAAAATAACGGAAACAATAATTATAGGAATTATTATTGTATTTATAATTCCTATACTTTTATTGATGTAAATAAATAAATTACTTGGGCTAAAAAATCTAAACATTATTTTTTTTTAGCTTATTTTGTGTCTATTTTGAATGAGTATTTTTGTATGCGGCCTAATTGAAGATTGTGAGGGAGATAAGGAAGTATGATTAATCCCCAATTAGGCACTAACATACGTTAAGTACTTGGTATTTTGGTCAGACTTTTGAGTAAAATTTGTTAAATTTGTGGCAATCAAATACTTCTAATTTGATCTTTTATAATAAGCTGTTCCTCTTTTTTCAGAGAAAATTTCTTTAATTAGGGGATGTCGAACAGGTTTTTTTGACGTATCAGAGATTAAATTTTGCTCTGATACATATGCCTCATATGTAACTTCTTCGTTCTCAGCTAATAGATGATAAAAAGGTTGATCTTTTTTTGGCCTAACGTCTTTGGGGATTGATTGATACCATTCTTCTGAGTTACTAAATTCAAAATCTACGTCGTGAATAACGCCTCTAAAATCAAAATGCTTGTGCTTTACAATATCCCCAATGGAAAATTTAGCTTTTTTTTCTTTAAGATTCATTAGATTATTAAAGAATAATTAAATTTTTTAAAAAAGCAACTTAAAAAATATAGAATTTAAATTAAAAAAATATTATGATATCTTTGTTCCTGTGAATAAATCTTTAGTTAAATTCTTAACTGATTTTGGTCCATTGCTGGTGTTCTTCTTTATATATTACAAAAATGATAAAAATTTAATATTAGCTATACCGCCTCTTGTAGTTGCGACATTAGCTGCGGTAATTATTATTTATACTTTAGAAAAAAAAATACCGTACGTACCACTTATTGGGTGTTTTTTGATTACTTTATTTGGTGGACTAACCATTTATTTTTCAAATCCAATTTTCTTATATGTTAAACCTACAGTTATTAATATAATTTTTGCTATTTTATTATTAGTGGGCAAAATCTTTTTTAACAGAAATTTACTTAAAACTTTATTTTCAAAATCTTTACAGATACAGGAGGATGGTTGGAATAGACTGCTCTACAGATGGATATTTTTTTTCTTTTTTTTAGCTATTGTAAATGAGATTGTGTGGAGAACTCAAACCGAGGAATTTTGGGTAAATTTTAAAGTATGGGGAATATTAATAATAACTTTTGTATTCACTTTTTTTCAGATACCATTACTTAAAAAATTTAAATTAAACAATGACTAATTTAAAATTAATTGTAAATAATAATTTAAAAAAAAAGGAAAGTTTTTTTGTTAAAAAAGAACTCAAAACTATACTTAATTTGTATGCAAGAAAGGTATCCTCTGGTGATTGGAAAGACTACAGTCTTTCTGTAAATAAAAAAGAGATATCATTTGATGTTTATCAAAGAGCCTCGGAAAATCCAGTCTACAGAATCTCTAAAATCCTCAATCCTAAAAATAGAAATGAAAAGTTTTACGTGCAAGATCGAAATGGCAAAATTATTAATAAATCAGAAAGTTTGAAAAATCTAATTTCACAAATTAAATGGGGTAAGTTAAAATTAATTAAATAGTTAAGTTATCTTCTTTGTCCAAAAAGCCTTAACAACATTATAAAGAGATTGATAAAATCTAAATACAGAGTTAATGCTCCCATCACAGCTTTTTTTCCCATCACTTCTCTATCATCACTTGATAAATACATGTTTTTTATTTTTTGAGTATCATATGCAGTTAGGCCTACAAATACTAAAACACCTATAATCGAAATTACAAAATACATCATAGTTGACTTCATAAAAATATTTACAATAGAAGCAATAATAATTCCAATTAATCCCATCATTAAAAATGATCCAAGTTTTGTTAAATCTCTTTTTGTTGTGTAACCATAAATACTCATTGCTCCAAAAGTTCCAGCTGTGATAAAGAATACACGAGTAATACTTGCGCCTGTATAAACTAAAAAGATTGATGCCAAAGAGGCTCCCATAAGTGCTGCGAAGATCCAAAAAGTAGTTTGTGCTTTAGCTGCACTCATTTTTCTAATTCCAAAACTCATATAAAAAACAATACCTAAAGGCGCTAACATAACAACCCACATCAAAGGCGATGCAAATAAAGCTTGTCCGATTCCTGTTAAACCAGTTACTCCGGATGAAGTTACTTGAATATTATATCCACCAGATAATCCAAATAATAGAAGCGACACAATTCCAGTAAGAAAAACTCCGGAGGCCATATAGTTATAAACCTTTAGCATATAGGTTCTAAGACCTTGATCTATTACAGCTGTTTCAGCTACGGATGACTTTATATTTGTATTTTGTTTGTTAAAAACCATATTTAAAATATATGCATTTTTTTAGTATTTTCAATGGTACATATTTCCCCTACAAATGTTAATATTTTATGAAATACAAAAACTTAAGTAATACCGATTTAAAAGTAAGTCTTATTTGCTTAGGAACCATGACTTGGGGCGAACAAAATACTCTGGATGAAGGTTTTGAACAAATGGACTACTCTATAGAAAGAGGGATAAACTTTTTTGATACTGCAGAGCTTTATGCAATTCCTCCTAAGGAAAAAACTTATGGAAAGACCGAGGAAATAATTGGAAACTGGTTTGAAAAAAGGAAAAATAGAAAAAAAATAATTTTAGCTAGTAAAATCGCTGGTCCAGGATTGTCATGGATTAGAGGTGGAGGTGCTCAATATTCAGAAAAAAGTATAGAGACAGCATTAAATGATAGTCTTAAAAGATTGAAAACTGATTACATTGATCTTTATCAATTACACTGGCCAGAAAGAAATACAAACTATTTTGGAGATTTAGATTATGAACATAAGAATAACGAGAAAAAATGGAATAGTTTTGAAAGTATACTAAGGGTTTTAAAAAAATTTACTGATCAAGGAAAAATCAGATATATAGGTTTGTCAAATGAAACACCTTGGGGTTTTTTAAAGTTTTTACAAATCGCAAAAGAAGAAAACTTACCCAAAGTAGTATCGGTTCAAAATCCTTATAATTTAATTAATAGAACATATGAAATCGGTATGTCTGAAATTTCAATTAGAGAAAATGCTGGACTCTTGGCATACTCTCCTTTAGCGGTTGGTTATTTAACTGGTAAATATAGAAACAAACAGGTGCCTAAAAATTCTAGATTAGATCTATTTTATCATAACTACCCGAGATATCATAATGAAAGAACTTATCAAGCCGTGGATGAATATTTTAAAATTGCTCAAAAACACAAAATGACTTTAACGCAGCTATCGTTGGCATTTGTAAATTCAAGAGATTTTCTAACAAGTAATATAATTGGGGCAACTACAATGACACAACTTAAAGAAAATATTGATAGTATGGATATTTCTCTTAACCAAAATATTATAGAGGAGATAAACTCAGTTCATGAAAATAATCCTAATCCCGCACCTTAGTAAAGAACTATTGAAAATATATAAAATTTGTATAAATTAAATTTTAATCAAAATTATAAATTATGAAAAAATCTTCGGTATTATTTTTATTTTTAACATTATTTGTATGTTCAAGTGTGTTTGGATCAGAACCAAAAAGTATCGGCAAATATAAAAGCTGGGAAACTTTTACCTATACAGATAATAAAGGTAAAATTTGTTTTGCTCAAACCATTCCTTTAGAGAGATCTCCAAAAAATTTTAAGAGGGATGCATCCAGATTATTTGTTACATTTAGGAAAGCTGAAAAAATTAAAAATGAAATTAGTGTTACCAGCGGTCATGCATACAAACCACAATCTGTTAAAGCAAAGTCAGGTAAAAATGAATTTGCTTTTTTCTCACAAGGAAATTTTGCATGGTTAATTGATGGAGAAGAAGAGTTTAATTTAATTAAAACAATGAAAAAGGCATCGAAATTGTCTATCTCTGGAAAATCAAACAATGGAACATCAACAAAAGATTTATATTCCATGATGGGTTTTACCAAAGCATATAATACTGCAAAGAAAAGTTGTGCCTAAAAAAAAAAATAAAATTGTTTTAGCTTACTCTGGAGGGCTAGATACCTCTATAATCTTAAAGTGGCTTCAAGAGAATTTTAATTCGGAAATAATTGCTTATACTGCGGATATTGGCCAAGAAATAAATAAAAATAAAATTATTAAAAATGCAAAAAAATTAGGCGTTAAAAATATAGTTATAGAGGATTTAAAAAATACTTTTGTTAAAGATTACGTTTATCCCATGATAAGAGGTCACGCATTATATGAAGGTGTTTATTTGTTGGGCACATCAATAGCTAGACCTTTAATTGCAAAAAGACAAATCGCAATAGCAAAAAAATTTAATGCATTTGCAGTGTCTCATGGTGCAACAGGCAAAGGAAATGATCAAGTTAGATTTGAACTTGGTTACTATTATTTTGGACCAAAAATTAAGGTTATTGCTCCTTGGAGAATCTGGAAATTAAAATCAAGAAGAGATTTAATTAAATATGCAAAAAAGCACAATATACCGATACCTAAAGACAAAAAGGGTGCACCACCTTTTTCGGTAGATGATAATCTTTTTCATACATCAACCGAAGGAAAAATTTTAGAGGATCCTAGAAAACAGGCACCAGAATATATTTTTCAAAGAACAATCTCACCTGAGAAGGCACCTAATAAACCATCTTATATAACTATAGTGTTTAAAAAGGGTGATCCTGTTGCCATCAACAACAAAAAATTATCTCCAGCAAAACTTCTCCAAAAGTTAAATTTAGTTGCGGGCAAAAATGGTATTGGAAGAGTTGATTTAGTTGAAAATAGATTTATTGGAATAAAATCAAGAGGAGTTTATGAAACGCCTGGAGGAACACTGTTGATGGTTGCCCATAGAGCGATAGAGTCTGTTACTCTTGATAAAAAAACTATGCATCTAAAAGATGGGGCCATGCCAAAATATGCTGAATTAATTTATAATGGTTTTTGGTTTTCAAAAGCTAGATTTAAATTACAGAAAACTATTGATCTTAAAAAGAATAAAGTAAATGGGTCAGTAAAACTAAAATTGTACAAAGGAAACATTACAATCCTTTCAAGACATAGTAGAAGCAAAGCTTACTCAGTAAAAAAAGTATCTTTTGAAGAGAATAAATCTTTCAAAAAGTCGAAAGTAGAGAGATTTATATTAGGTGCGGCAAGAAAGCTAAGAGCTTAGATAAAATTAGCATATATAAAAAGTTTATGAGCATGAACATTATAATCAGAAATATTCAGCTAGTAGCTGTAATATTCATTCTTATAGGCACGGTCCTTGCATTTGGTTTTGAAATAAATGAGATGTATAAAGTCAGGCGAGTAACTTTGGCTGACCTTCTTTTAATGTTTATCTACATTGAGGTTATCGGTATGATTGGAGTTTTTTGGGCTAGTAAAACAATAAGAATTACTTACCCAGTATTGATTGCAATTACTGCATTAGCCAGACTAATAATATTACAAGATAAAGATAGTGCATCTATTAATTTAATTTATCAAGGTGCAGCGATACTTCTTTTAGCTTTATCAGTATTTTTCTTAACATTGAGATATAGTAAAAAATTAGGTATGGACAAAAAAAATCCTGGTGAAGAGGCTTAAAAATCATGAAACAACTTATTGCAATAGTATCGTATTACATGTTTGGGTATCTAATATTTTGGACTCTTCTTCACGAAACAAAAGTATTTCCGAAAATCTGGGTTGAAGAAAATTTTGGTATCGCAATTTATATTTGGATTTTCTTTTTTATAATTCCTTTGATGCTTATTGCTTTAGGCAATGACTATATTAAAAATCGTATTTCAGATTTTAAATCGCTTAATCAAAGCACAAGGTGGCCACTTTACTTGTTGCTTTTTGGCGTATGGGATTTAATGATTGGTTTTGCATATCTATTGTTCTCTTATTTTGAAATTACACAAGCCACAATGATAGTTGCAAACGCTTTATTTATTACTGGAACCTACTTAACTTTTTTAAGCTTTTCAGTGGCAAAAAAATTACAACTTTCAAAAAGGAATTAAATTATGGCTGGTAAAATTTTGATATTTGGAGCGACAGGTGCAGTTGGTAGTTCATTAGCAAAATTACTGAAAGATAATTCTACTGATACACACCTGATTGGAAAAAATGAAGAAGAAATATCGAAACTTTCAGAACAAACAGGTGGTTCGTATACTGTGGCAGATGTTACCGATCCAAGTTTTGTTGAAAAGGTTGATGGAGATATAAAGGATAAAGACATTGCCGGAATTGCATACTGCGTTGGTTCAATTGATCTTAAGCCAATAAATTTAGTCACAAAGAATGATTATTTAAAGAGTCTAGAGCTTAATTTGTTTCCTATTGTTGAAATTATAAAAAAATATAAAGATAATTTAAAAAAAAATAAGTCTTCAATTGTTGTTTTTTCTACAGTTGCTGTTAAACAGGGCTTTCCAAATCATAGTATCATTTCTCCGGTCAAAGCATCTCTAGAGGGTTTAACAGTATCATTAGCCGCTGAACTCGCTCCAAATGTGAGAATTAACTGCATAGCGCCGAGCTTAAGTAATTCTAAAATGGCTGGAAGAATCCTTGGAAACTCAAAAATTGCAGAAGGTATTGCAAAACAGCACCCTCTTAAAAGGGTGGGAGAAGGAATGGATAGTGCTGCATTAGCAAAGTTTTTACTTTCAAACGAAAGTTCTTGGATAACAGGTCAAATAATTGGTGTTGATGGTGGGCGTTCAAACGTTGGTTAAATCTACTATCAAAATATTATTATAATTAAAAGAAAAATTTGTAAAAAATTTATTACTACAGAGGCTGTGTGGGCAATCCTAAATTTTTTTTTATTTTTTTTATCTCTATATTTGTTTATTAATGGCATTAATATAAAAAGCGAAACTGCAAATAAAGCGCAACAAATATAGAGTAAATATAGTATTAAAATCATTCCATGATAAATATAAATAGGAACCGATACTAATATTAATATTATTAAATTAATTGAGTAATAGTATGGAAAAATTTTTCTTATAAAATTTCTATAACTTTTTTCATTTAGAGATTTAAACCCAACTGGCGCTACTACAAATGAAAAGAACAGCATTATTCCAAGTACTGCGGCTATAGATGTAAATACTAAATTAGCAATCATAAATTTTAATGTTCATGTTCATGTTTTTCAATACCATGCTTTTCTAACAAGTCATGCATTCTTTCATGCTCTTTATAAGTTAAACTGTAAAAAATAACTACTGTAACAACGGATCCTACAACAACACCTTGGATAAATCTGAAAATCGTACGTCTATTTCTGGCTTTTGTTTCGTCAGTCATTTTTTTTCCCTTTTTTTTTGCTTCATAAAATTTATATGCAGCATAGGTAATTAATAATACACTGATAATCCACGAAATTGGATGATTTACCACTGCTAAAAGTGATCCACCAAATATAGCTGCTATAAAACCTGATATCCAACAAATTGGGCACATAATTTATAATACTAAAGTCCCTACTAAATTTAAACTTTTATCTAAGATTACGATTTCGCCTGACGAAACTGGTTTATTGGTAATTTCTAATATAACAACATAGTGAGTTACTAATACTAGATTTTTTTTGTTGCTCCATTTTTTTAAAAATTTTGAAAGATCATTCATTTGACTTTCTCGATTCTTTTGAAATTTTTCTGAAAAAAAGGAGTTTAATGCCCTAAATGTTTTATATTTTTTAAAAGCATATTTTGCAGTATCCTTACACCGGCACCATTCACTAGATAAAACTTGATCAATTGGAATGTTTTGTTTTGTAAAAAAACTTCCAATTTTTTTGGACTGTTTCACGCCTTCTTTGTTTAAATTCCTTTGTGTACTACAATCTTTCAAATCAAAATTCGAGGGGTCACCACTACCAGGTGCCAAAGCATGTCTTATCAAGATAATTTTGCCTCCTTCTTTTAATTCCTCTACTAGCTTTTCGTTCGAGTATAAATTTGAAGATGGTGAAATGATTATAATAAAAATTAAAAATTTTTTTATGATCTTGAGCATTTTTTTGAGCAATATTTTATATGATCCCAATTAAGTCTCCATTTTTTTCTCCAAAGAAAAGATCTTTTGCATATGGGACAAATTTTTGAGGGTAAATTTTGTTTTTTCATCTTAAATTGTATTCTGTTTTATAAATTTATCTGCCGCTTTAAGTATAGTTTTTTTTCTTTCACTTTTCATTTTATCAAAAACTCTCACCATCATAGAAAGTCGTGGATTTTTTTGAAAGAATTTTCTATTTCTATTTATAAAATTCCAATATAAACCGTCCATAATATTGCACCATTCGCCTTTTTTAAAATCCATCATTTTGAGAAAATAACTTGAACCACAAATGTAGGGCTTGGTTGCAAATATTCCGCCATCACTAAAAAGACCCATACCGTAAACATTTGGTGCCATCACCCAATCCGAAGAGTCGACATACATTTCCATAAACCACTTGTAAACCTGCTTTGGATGTATCTGGCAAAGATTCATTATATTTGAGAGAATCATAAGTCTTTCGATGTGGTGGGACCACCCATAATTTAAAGCATTTTTGATAGAGTAATCTAAAGGATCCAAACCTGTAGTTCCACTGTACCAAGATAATTTCATTCTATTTTTATGATTAAAAAAATTGGAGTCCTCTAAACGTTTATCATAGTTCTGATAAATTCCACGCATAAATTCTCTCCAGCCAATTATTTGTCTAATGTAACCCTCCAAAGAATTTATTCTTATTTTTTTTTCTATTTTTTTAACTTTTTCTAAAATTTCAATTGGTGTAATTAATCCTAAATTAATCGCTGGACTTAAAGCACTGTGGAATAAAATATTTGATTTTTTACTTACTGAGTCTTCATAATCTCCGAATAAGTTTAGTTTATCTTTTAAAAAGTGATCTAAAAGTTTTTGGGTTTGATCTCTTGTTGTTGGAAACCAAAAATTATTCGTTGATCCAGGATGATTTTTAAAAATTTTTTCAACAAATTTTTTGAGTTCTTCAGTGTGTGTGGTAGATATAAATTTTAGATGTTTAGGTATTTGAACTTTTTCAGGTAATTTTTTTCTATTATCTTCGTCAAAACTCCATTTGCCTCCTTTGGGGGTTCCATCCCTATTCATTAAAATATCTAATTTTGATCGATTAATTTTGTAAAAGTTTGCCATAAATGGCTTTTTGGTGCTTTGTAGATACTTTTTAAATTCTTCTCTAGATGTAAGAAACATTGGAGAGCGGATCTCGTTGAAATTTATATTTTTTTTATTTAGGAATGATTTTAATCTTTTTTCAAAAAAAATATCCTCTATTTCAAAAAAAGTTACTTCTTTTATTTTCTTTTCCTTTATTATTTTTTCAAGTTTTTTTTCGTAAGAAACTTTGAAATCGCTGTAACAGTCTTTATAAACTATTTTTAGCTTATTTTTTTTAAGTTCATCTTTATAAGAACGCATTGATGAAAGAAAAAGTAAAATTTTTAACTTATGATGTTTTTGAAAAGTACATAATCCAAGATCTTCGGACATATAAAAAATATGATCTCTAAATTCTTTTAGATATTTAGGGTTAAACAATTGGTTTCCTAGTATTAGAAATAATTTCATTCTAGCAAAATATATAATTTATTTCTTTTTAAGAATTAGATCTTTTGAAGCACTCAATTGTATTGCTGAGTAGACATGCAATTGTCATTGGGCCTACACCACCTGGTACGGGAGTTATTGCTTTTGCTATCTTTGAAACCTCATTAAAATCAACATCTCCAACTATCCCATTGTTAGTTTTGTTGATTCCGACATCAATTACAATGGCATTTTTTTTCACCCAGTCACCTTTTATAAGTTTGGGTTTTCCCACAGCAGCTATAATTATATCTGCTTTATTACATTCTGTTTTTAGGTCTCTAGTCTTTGAATGTGTAATTGTTACTGTGCAATTTTCTCTAAGTAAAAGCTGAGCCATGGGTTTTCCATTTAAATTTGACCTGCCTATAATCACAGCATGTTTTCCACTTAAATTTTTTTCTACCTCTCTTAACAATAAGAAACATCCTAGGGGCGTACAAGGAATAGTACTTTCATAGCCAGAAGATAAATTTCCTACATTTACTGGGTGAAAACCGTCAACATCTTTGTTTGGTAGAATAGTTTCAATTATTTTTTTTTTATCAATGTGTCTGGGTAAAGGAAGTTGTACAAGAATACCTGATACTTTTTTATTCTGATTGAGCTCTTTAATCTTATCTAAAACAACTTTTTCATCAATATTTTCTTGGTATTTTATAACTTCTGAATCAATCCCAATCTCTTTTGCAAATTTTTCTTTATTTTTTACATAAATTTTGCTTGCGGGGTTTTCACCAATAAGAATTACTGATAAGCCAGGCGTTGAATTGAAAGTAGATTTTAGTTTTATTATTTTTTTTTTTAAATCTTCTCTTAGTTTAGCCGCTAATTTTTTTCCATCAATAATCATATTTAAAACATTGAAGGAGCAAGGAACTCAAAAATTAAATTTCTTGCAAACATTAAAAGTAAAATTAAAACTACTGGGGAAATATCTATGCTACCTAAGTTTGGTAAAAAATTTCTTATTGGCCTTAAAAGAGGATCTGTAATTTTATAACTTATATCTAGAATAGAATAAACTAATCTATTTGATGTATTTAAAACACTGAAGGCTACAAGCCAACTTAAAACAGCATTTATAATCAAAATCCAAATATAAATACTGACTACACTATCTAATAAAATTAAAACTGATTTCATTATTTTTTCTCCACATAGATGGACTGGCTAGGAAAGGCAAAAGAAGCTTTATTTTTTTCAACTATTTCTTTTATTGCAATTGCTAATCTTTCTTTGACTTTTAACCACTCAGACCATTTGTCAGTTGTTGTGAAGCATCTTACGTACATATCTATTGAACTATCTGAAAATTTATCAATTCGAACAGCATGCATTGTGTTATCGCTTTTTTTATAATCTTTTGATGAAGAAATGTAATTATCTATTTCATCACGGATTTTTTTTAGCTGATCAACAGTAGTATCATACTGTAAAGTAATGATCCAACTTATCCTCCAGTTGGTAGTCTCGCTTACATTAATTACAGCGTTTTCTGCAAATTGAAAATTTGGGATAATAGCCACCGATTTATCAAATTTTCTTACAACAGTTGATCTGAAACCTATTCGTTCAACAATTCCTTCTATAACGTTTTCAACTATAATCCAATCTCCAACCTTAAATCTTTTTTCGACTAAAACCAAAATTCCAGAAATCAAATTCTTAAATAAATCTTGAGCTCCTAATGCTACAGCCACACCAAATAAACCCAACCCCGCAATTATTGGTCCAATTTTAATTCCCCATAGTTCTAGAACTGCCGCTGCACCCAAAATTAATATCAAAATTTTGAATGCTTTAATGATCCAATTCAATAAATCTCTTGATAATAAATCTTCAACAGTTTTTATCAAAACTGAAATAGGACCAATTAATTGGTGTAAAGACCAAAAAATTAAAATTGTTATTAAAGTTCTGTTGGCATTATCAATAAAATTTTCGGTGCTTTCTCCCAAGGAAACATAGCTAGTAGCTATAAAAAAACCTATTACTATTGGAAAAAATTTTGTTGGCCCTTTTAAAGATTCGACTAAGGAATTATCAAAACGATTAGTAGTTTTCGCAACAAATTTTTCAAGTCTTTTAATTACAAATTTTGCAAATAATCCCCGAAGAAAAAGAAAAAATAAAAAAATTAGAAGGGCAATTATTATTTCAGAAATATTAATACCTGAAATTCCATTCTTCCAAACATCAATAAATAAGGTTATGAATTGCTCTAATTTATCCATTTTTAATTTGATCTATTTTAATCAGTTCTTCACCAGGGTTAAAAAGTTCAATTTTATTCCACCCTTTAGATTTTAAAAACTCTTTAATTTTTTTACTTATACACATAACTGTGCAATGTGTCATCAATTCAGAAAAAGAGTATTTACTTACTATCTCGTTAAAACTTTCAGCACTTCTTTGTGAATATATGAGGCTTATATTGGCTGGGTAGGTTTTTATTAATTTCATTGTCTCATCATTTAAATCTGAGATTTTAGTTGAGCTGTAGTTGATTATTTTTTTAATTTTAAAACCCTCTTTAATTAGTTCCATATCAAGTTCATATGAAATAACATCTCCACATAGATACAACAAATTTTTAATATTCTTATCTGAATTAATAATAATATTTTTTAGCGCATTCACTGTTCCAGTAGCTGCAATGGTATTATTGAAACCCTTCAATCTTAAAGATCTTTCTGTAAGACTCCCAACACAAAAACATTTAATATTTTTATCATCATTTTTTATCTTTAAAAATCTTACTGCATTAGCACTTGTAAAAATTAATCCATCATAATCTTTTATATTTATTGGCTGCATATTTGCTGAGGTAATTTTGAGTGTTGGTACATGTATTACTTTGTGACCTGAGTTAAGGAAACTCATCATAAGATCTTCTGAATCAATTAGTGGCCTAGTAAATATTATATTCATCTTTTTTTAATAAAACTGTTTTTAGAGATTTTTAAAATTTCTTCACCTACTTGTTTTCCTAATAATTCTGGTTGATTTAATTTTCCTGATCTGGATACATTAAAAACTTTTTTTCCATCATCAGAAAAAAGTTGAGCTCTAATTTTTATACTGTTTTGATTTAAAAGTGCAAAACAGCCCACGGCGGTATCACAATCCCCTCCTATAGTTTTTAAAAAATTTCTTTCTGCTAGAGCAGATATTTCAGTCTCAGTGTGGTTTATTTTTTTTAAAATTTTTTTCATATTTTCATCTTTTTTTCTGCATTGCACTGCAATTATTCCTTGGCCGGCTGTAGGGATAAAATCTTCAACTGAAAATATTTCTTTTACATAATTTTCTAGATTTAATGTTTTTAAACCTGCCAATGCTAAAACTACTCCGTCATATTCTCCGCTTTCAATCTTCTTTATTCTAGTATCAACATTTCCTCTAATATTTTCAATTTTTAAATTTTTATTTAGTAATTTTAATTGGAGCTCTCTTCTTCTAGAACTTGATCCTATTGTGGCATTATCTATATCTGACAATTTATTAAATTTTTTTGAAACAAAAGACTCCCTTGGATCATTACGTTTAATATAAGCCTGAATAGTAAGATCTTCGGTTTCTATTGAGTCCATATCTTTTAATGAGTGTACAGCGATATCAATTTCCTTTTTTTTTAATTTATCTTCTATTTCCTTGCAAAATAAATTTTTTCCTCCGATTTCGGATATTTTTTTATTCTGAAATAAGTCTCCAGAAGTCTTTATAGTCTCGATTATTATTTCTAATGTATTGTCTAGTTTTAAATTTAAGATCAGATTCTTTACTTTATTAGCATATGCTAAAGAAAGTTTACTGCCTCTAGTGCCTATAGTAATTTTATTATTCATTTATCTAAAAAGATATATATTTTATAATAGCTAATTTAATGAAAAAAAAACTTACTTTTTTAGGAATTGAAACAAGCTGTGACGAAACTGCAGCAGCTGTTGTAAAGGAAAATAGTAATGGTACAGCAGATGTATTGTCGAATGTGGTTTCGAGCCAAATAAAAGAACATGAGAAATTTGGAGGTGTTGTGCCAGAGATTGCCGCAAGAGCTCATGTTGAAAATATCGATTTCATAATTAACAGAGCTATAAAGCTCAGTGGAAAAAATATTAGTAGTTTTGACGGTATTGCTTCAACAGCAGGTCCTGGTTTGGTTGTCTGTCTGAACATAGGTTATAATATTGGAAAAAGTATTGCTTCATTTAAAAACAAATTATTTTTACCTATAAATCATTTAGAGGGACACGCACTAAGCCCTGGTATGGAAAACAATATTTCTTTTCCATATTTACTACTTTTGGTTTCTGGAGGTCACTCACAATATCTAATAATTAAAGGTATAGATAATTATAAGCAAATTGGTACTACAATTGATGATGCTGTGGGAGAAGCTTTTGATAAGACAGCTAAAATTTTAAATTTGGGTTACCCAGGAGGTCCAAGCTTAGAAAAGTTTGCTAAATTAGGAGACAAAAATAGTTATGCTTTGCCTCTGCCAATAATAAACAAAGGAGGTTGTAATTTATCTTTAGCTGGTCTTAAAACAGATGTGTTAAGAAAATCAAAACAAATTAAAACCGATCAAGATAAATATAATTTAGCAGCATCATTTCAAGAAACTATTAATAAAATTTTAAGAAAAAAAACTGAAATCGCTATGACTATATTTAGAAAAGAGATCCATGACAGTTCTGTAAAACCATTTGTGATAGCAGGGGGAGTTGCCGCAAATCAAACTTTAAGAAAAAGTTTAAAAGAAATATCAAAAAAAATGAACTTCAAACCTATTTTCCCCTCAAAAGAATTTTGCGGTGATAATGCTGCTATGATCGCATGGGCAGGAATTCAAAGATGCAAAAGAAAAGTTATAGTTAAACAAAATGAAAAAGTGAGGTCGAGATGGCCTTTAGATAAAAAAGCACCTTTTTTGAAAGGGCCAGGTTTAAAATTTTAATGAGATATTGGCTACTTAAAACAGAGCCTGAGGAATGGTCTTGGAATGATCAACTACAATGTAAGAAAAGAGGTTCAGTTTGGGATGGTGTAAGAAATTTCCAGGCAAGAAATAATTTAAAGTTAATGAAAATAAATGATCATTGTTTCTTTTATCATACAGGTAAAGAAAAAAGAGTTGTCGGAATTGTAAAAGTGGTTAAAGAATATTTTCCGGAAAAAAATGATATGAGTGGTAAATTTGTGTCCATAATGGTTCAAGCTTATAAAAGTTTAAAATATGCAGTTTCCTTGAATGATATTAAAAAGCAAAGAAATTTAAGCCATCTTGCTCTTATAAAACAATCAAGATTGTCCGTAATGCCTATCGACTCAAAAAGCTGGAAAATTATATGTAAGATGGGTAAAGTAATTTGAATCTTTAGGTTTTATAAAAATGGCTAAAAGAAAAAAAAGTAAAAGAAAAATCAGGTCAAAAAAAAGAAGGCCTAAGAGAAAAAAAGGGCTTAGAAAAAAAAGTTATAAGAGGTCTGCCCCTAAAAGTTCTGCAAAACAAATTAAAGATACAGAAGGTAGCTTAGTTTTTAAAGTGCCTGAGAATTGGTCTAAGCAAGCGCTTGTAAATAAAAACAAATATGAAAAAAAATACAATCTATCAATAAAAGATAACGAAAAATTTTGGGCCAAAGAAGGTAAAAGAATAACTTGGATGAAGCCTTATTCAAAAATTAAAGATGTGAAATATAGTAAAGAAGAAGTAAATATCAAATGGTACTACGACGGAACTTTAAATGCTTCTGCTAACTGTATTGATCGACATTTAGAAAAAAAAGGAAATAAAACAGCAATAATTTGGGTTGGGGATGATCCATCAGACTCAAAAAAGATTTCCTACAAAGAATTACATAAAAATGTTTCTAAGGCTGCAAATGGATTAAAAAGTTTGGGAATACAAAAGGGAGACAGAGTTACAATTTACCTTACAATGATACCGGAATTAGCCTATGTAATGTTGGCTTGTGCAAGAATCGGAGCTGTTCACTCTATAATATTTGGTGGTTTTTCTCCTGACTCCATTGCAACAAGAATTAATGATTGCGAATCCGATTATGTAATTACTGCTGACGAAGGTGTACGGGGAGGCAAAATTATACCTTTAAAAAAAATTGCAGATGAAGCAATGATGCAATGCCCGAATGTTAAAAAATGTGTTGTAGTTAAGAGAACTGGGAATTCGATAAATTGGGACGATGAAAGAGATGTTGCCTATGATGATATAATTGCAAAAGCATCAGATAAATGTGATCCGGAAGAAATGAATGCTGAAGATCCATTATTTATTCTCTATACTTCAGGATCTACTGGAAAACCAAAAGGAGTCTTGCATACAACAGGAGGGTACATGGTCTATGCATCCATGACTCATCAATATATTTTTGATTATAAGAATAAGGATGTTTATTGGTGCACCGCTGATATCGGCTGGGTTACAGGACATAGTTATATAATTTATGGGCCATTAGCTAATGGAGCTACAACTATAATGTTTGAAGGAATTCCAAATTATCCTGATAGTTCTAGATGGTGGCAAATTGTCGACAAATATAAAGTAAATATCTTTTATACTGCTCCAACAGCAATCAGAGCATTAATGAAAGAGGGTGAAAGTCCAGTTAAAAAAACTAGCAGAAAATCTTTAAAACTTTTAGGAACCGTTGGAGAACCAATTAACCCAGAAGCATGGATGTGGTATTATAATGTTATCGGCGAAGGAAAATGTCCAATAGTCGATACTTGGTGGCAAACAGAAACAGGTGGCATATTAATATCCCCACAACCTGGTGCTATAAATCTTAAACCTGGTTCGGCAACGAAACCTTTTTATGGAATAAAACCTGTAATAGTTAATGAAACTGGTAAAGTTTTGAAAGGGGCATGCAAAGGTAGACTTTGCATGGCACAGTCTTGGCCGGGACAAATGAGGACAGTATACGGTGATCACAAAAGATTTATTGAAACTTACTTCTCGCAGTTTGATGGAAAGTATTTTACTGGTGATGGATGCAGAAGGGATAAAGATGGATATTATTGGATTACAGGAAGAGTTGATGATGTTATAATTGTTTCAGGACATAATTTGGGGACTGCTGAAATAGAAAGTGCTTTTGTTGCCCACTCAAAAGTAGCTGAGGCAGCAGTAGTAGGCTTTCCACATGAAATTAAAGGTAACGGGCTTTATTGTTACGTAACATTGAATGCAGGTGAAAATCCAAACGGAGATTTAGAAAGAGAACTAAAACTTTGGGTGAGAAAACAAATTGGACCAATTGCTACACCAGATCATATACAATTTGCACCTGGTCTTCCAAAAACAAGATCTGGAAAAATTATGAGACGTATTTTGAGAAAGATTGCTGCAAATGAACACCACAATCTGGGTGATACAACTACGCTTGCAGATCCATCAGTGGTTGAGTCTTTGGTGGAAAATAGAAGAAATAAATAGTTTTACGAATTAAATTTAGTAGTTAATCTCTTAAAATCAATTTGAACATTATTCCATTTTAGTAACATGGAATTTAAAACAATTTTTTTATCTAATTTTTTCAATTCATCTGCAATAGGAGCCCAATGATATAAAGAATTTGCACTAGAGGCGAAAGGTTTGTCCTCAAAATAATTTTCCCAGTTTATTTCGTTGTATCTTAAATTAAATTCTTTTGTCGCGTTTTCATATGCCTCAAGATTCATGCCATTTGCTTTTTCAGAATTCAAGATTTCAAAAAATACTTTTTTTGATTCTTCGATTTTGGAAAAATTCCTTTCTTTATACAAAAAAGAGAAACAAAAAAAAGTGCAATCAATTAATGATGAGGAATAAATGTGCCATTTAGCTATATTTATTGATTTTAAAAAATCTTTATCTTCAAACATTAAGACGTGTTTCGCGCCCATCCTTGTTTTTAAATATCCATACAATGTCATTTGACTTACTTGAGCTGATTGCTCTTGTATAAAATTCTTAACCTGATCTAAGGATTTTATTTGTCTATATTTTGAAAAAATCCTTTTCAGCGGAAACAGGTATTTCTGTATATCTTTAAGATTCAATTTCACGTTGTATTCCTAAAACTATCAAACTATTTTCCCTATTAAAAGGGTATCATACTGAACTTTTTAGGCTTTTTTAGACTTTTATTTATCGTCGATTTGGGTATGCTTCCTCAAAATAACTCTTAACAAATAAGGGAGGAAAGACATGTCAAACAAAGACGCACATTGGCAAAAGACCAAAAACCATATGTTTGTAACATTGGCTATTTGGT